>Ga0315899_10000065_pt1 | contig 139433 bp, 109 predicted proteins | sample LakEriMetagenome_2_FD_203518 | JGI IMG/M metagenome (GOLD analysis project Ga0315899, IMG submission 203518) | Freshwater fungal communities from buoy surface, Lake Erie, Ohio, United States - Buoy 4 MA112 | ecosystem: Environmental > Aquatic > Freshwater > Lake | place: USA: Lake Erie, Ohio... | reverse complement strand
TGAAGCCCATGCTCGATTCGTTAAATCCACGAGAGGCTACTAACTGGAGAGCCGTATGCGGGAAAACCGCCTGTACGGTTCGGTGGGGGGTTGGGGGCTTAGCTAGCCCCCCGCCTACCCAATCGTTCGGAGAAATCATCTACGTTGGGCCAAAGCCCTGGGGGCAACGGTGCGAAGCTGTTGAGTTTCTATTGTCAATTCTCCATTATCCATTATCAATTAACGATCTGTCGGTGACGTATGCATCCTGCCTCCTGACCTAGCTTTGATCCTCTATGTCCAATGCGTTTGATTTCGATGCTTTTTTGTCCAATACGGGCAGTGAAGTAGCCCTAAAAACCTCGGGCTCGGGCCCCCAAGGCTCCTTGCCACTGACCGACGAGATGCTGCGGACTTGGTCCAGTGGCGATCTTTTTGGCTGGACCCAAAACGCCGGCATGGGCTGGGATCCCCAAAAGATGCTAGGCCCCCAATTTCTGCTCCTGAGCACCCAAGGTGGATTGCGAGCCGAAGATGGTAAACCGATCGCACTGGGTTACCACACCGGCCACTGGGAAGTCGGCTTGCTGGTCAGGGCCGCCGCCGAGTGGTTCTACGAAAACGGTGGTGTCCCCTTTGCCGGATATGTCAGCGACCCTTGCGATGGACGCACCCAAGGCACGGTCGGAATGTTCGACTCGCTCCCTTATCGCAACGATGCGGCGATCGTCTTTCGCCGACTGATCCGCTCGCTACCCACCCGGCGCGGAGTCATCGGAGTGGCCACCTGCGACAAAGGACTCCCAGCCATGATGATCGCACTAGCTGGTGCGTCAAATCTACCCAGCGTGGTTGTGCCCGGAGGTGTGACGCTCCCGGCTCGCAATGAACATGGTCCCGAAGAAGACCTCGGTAAAGTGCAAACCATCGGTGCTCGTTACACCAACGGCATGATCTCGATCGAAGAAGCTTCCGCTGCTGGTTGCAAGGCTTGCGGCTCACCGGGAGGAGGTTGTCAATTCCTCGGAACCGCAGCGACGGCTCAGGTCGTTGCCGAGGCACTTGGCATGACCGCTCCGCACGCAGCACTCGCACCTAGCGGCCAACCGGTGTGGCTCGATCTTGCTCGTCAATCGGCCAAGATCCTTTGGGATCAGCACCAGCGCAAGTCGAAACTTTCCGATGTCCTTTGCGAAGACTCGTTCCACAATGCAATTGCCGTCCATGCAGCTTGCGGTGGCTCGACGAACCTCCTTTTGCATATCCCTGCGGTCGCTTTTGCAGCCGGTATCGAGCGACCGAGCCTCGATACATGGACCGAGCTCAATCGCAAGATCAGTCGCTTTGTCGATGTCTTGCCCAACGGTCCCAAGTTCCATCCGACGATCCGATTTTTCCTTGCCGGCGGGGTGCCTGAAATCATGTGGCACCTGCGTGAATTAGGAGTCGCCAAATGCGATTGCAAAACCGTCACAGGGATGACTTGGAACCAGATCCTTGACCGATGGAAAGACTCCCCACGCAGGCAAGCGATGCGTGAATTGCTCAAGCAGCGTGACGGAGTCGATCCCGATGAAGTCATCATTCCACCGGCCAAAGCCAAGCAAATGGGGATGACTAGCACGGTCTGTTTTCCTAAAGGCAACATCGCTCCGGAAGGCTCGGTGATCAAATCCACGGCCATTGACCCGAACGTCATCGATGCCGATGGTGTGTATCGCAAACTCGGTCCAGCCCGGGTTTTTTGTTCGGAAAAAGAAGCCGTCGCGGCGGCCAAAGGTCAGCATGCAAACCCACTGAAGGCTGGCGATATCGCAGTCCTCATCGGATGTGGCCCTATGGGTACAGGCATGGAGGAGACTTATCAGTTAACCAGTGCCCTTCGCTACTTGGACTATGGCAAGCATGTTGCGGTGATCACCGACGCTCGGTTTTCCGGTGTGAGCACTGGAGCTTGTATCGGCCACGTTGGGCCCGAAGCGCTCGCGGGTGGGCCTATAGGTAAAATTCAAGATGGTGATCTGATCGAAATCATCATCGACCGAGTGACACTCAGCGCGAGTGTCCATTTCGTCGGTTGCGATGGAGCGAAATTTTCAGCCCAGCGAGGAGCTGAGATTTTAGCTAGCCGCATGTCGCACCCTGACCTTACTCCCGATCCACGGCTTCCGACCGACACGCGTCTTTGGGCCGCGCTGCAACGGGCCAGCGGTGGGACTTGGGGTGGCTGCGTGTACGATGCAGACCGAATCATCGAGCTGCTTCAAGCGGGCATCGAAGCGACGGATAAAAAATGATTCTGCTTTTGGACAACTACGATAGCTTTGTCTACAACCTCGATCGCTACTTTCAGCGCCTCGGCCAGTCCACGCTGGTACTTCGCAGTGATTCGATCGGTTGCGATGGAGTTGCTCGATTGGCGCCAGAGGCCATCGTGATCTCGCCTGGCCCGAAGGATCCTGACCATGCCGGATGTTCGATGCAAGTCATCCGGAGTTTCTGCGGTTCGATTCCGATCCTAGGCGTCTGCTTGGGTCATCAAGCCATTGGCCAAGCCTTGGGAGGAAAGATCACCCGGGCCAAAGAGCCTATGCATGGCAAGGCATCGTGGATCGAGCACAAGAGCCAGCGATTGCTTATGGGTTTGCCTGAGCGATTCGAAGTCGGGCGTTACCATTCGCTTGCGATCGATCCGGAGAGCTTACCTGCTTGTCTATCCCCGACGGCTTGGACTGCCGATGGCACGATCATGGCCATCGAGCATCGTGAGTATCCGGTGTTTGGGGTGCAGTTCCATCCCGAATCGATTTTGACACAGCACGGTTATGCGATCTTGAGCAATTTTCTAACTCAAGCGGGCTTGAAATCCGCGAGCATACCTGCATCGGATCTGTCTTAGCAAATCCGCGTTATCTCTCTCGTTGGCTACTCGAAAAGAAGCACTGAGCTCAGGCGTTTCGAGCACGAGTAAAAGTCAACTCGATTGACATGCAGAATTTCGTTTCCGATCGACGACCCCAAGCAAGACCAAGATGCTTCAGAGAAGTTGAAGTCTAGTTTTTGGTTGGATCAAGAAGCAGCCGAAATGTTCATGTCGATTTTGGGTCTGACCGAAGGTGACGATTTCGTGCACGTACTTCGTTGGAGGGGTTTCCAAAACTGCAAGATCCAAGGTGAAGTTAGATTACCTCGCAACGATGGTGTAGGCAGCCAACCTACGGACTTTTCGATTATTTCTAAGATGCTGAAATTAGACAGCAATCCTAACCTGAAGGAATTCTCGGGTTGGTTGATCATCACGGCAAAAAAACTGCGTGACCGCAATGACAACGCCTATGAGATCGAAATCCGAGGTCGGTTGAGAACCAATGAGCTTCAAAAAGATCAAACCAATTCTTCGAGCGGGATTGGACTCCCTGTGTCAAAGCATTTGCTGGAGCTCCCGCCATCGACTAAGAAAACAGAGTTTGAGTTAGGGCCAACCTTTTCTGTTGCAGAAAGCAATGGGCTATTAAAGCTTTTCGCGGCCCCGTCTAGGGATGAATTGTCCTTGATGGAACCTTGGTTCGTTTTTGAGATCTTACCGGTCAAGCTGGATTAAGCGTCGAGAGCATGAGAGCGTTTTTGCTCACGGACGGTTTTCTACGATCTGTCTCGATTGAACATCAACGTCATTTCGGTCAGGGCGCAAGGACGGTATCGGAGTGTTCGTAGCCCGGTGCGCAGCAGCACAGGAGCACAAGGTCGATGGAGCCATCGTTGTGGATCCGGTGCCATTTACCCGGCCCGATGGCGATCGCATCACCGGGGCCGACTTGCCTAAGCTGGCCGTCGATTTCCATTTTTCCAGAGCCGCTGAGGATGTAGTAAATCTCTTCGGTCTTTGGATGATGATGCAGTTGGGTGACGACTCCTACAGGAATTGTGGCTTCCGCTAAACTCTGGTTTCGAATCGAAGAGTTACGGTGAGCCAACAGTTCTCGGATGATCGATCCATCCTTGGTCACAAACGGCTCGCAATCATCCCGATGGACTATTTCCATTTTATCATTTTCCTTCCTCGCTCTTGTTGACCCGCCCTAGGGAGCAATCGCACCAGATTCGAGTATCTCGCCAAGGCGTAAAGTTCGCAACGGTTTCTGAAGAATTGATGTGGCTGAAACCATTTTACAGATTTTCGAGTAAACTAGTCATTCTCCATGGTCCACAGGTGCTTTTTTAATCCGTCGCTTGGTTCCTAACCCGCTTGCTCCAATATGCCTCGAACCCGCGTGCTGTTTTGTTCATCGACCATGGACGGTGGAGGCAGCGAACGCCAACTGCTCTATCTGCTTAAAGGCTTGGACCGAAAGGTCTTTGAGCCCTCGCTGTACCTGCTTCGTACCACCGGGCAGTTGCTCGAGCAAATCCCGTCCGATTGCCCTGTAAGCGATTTTTGGACTGGCCGGGAGCCCACGAAACTCAACTGGCCCGGAAGGGATTACAAACTCCAAATCAAGCATCTGGCACAGCATATCCGTAGCCATGGAATCCAGGTCCTCTACGATCGGCTCTTCCACATGACCATGATCAGTGGACCGGCATGCTTGCGAGCTCGCTGTGCCCGAGTCTCGACGATCGTCTCACCACCCCAGTTTGACGTCGAACGTACCGAAACCCGCTGGCGCTGGATCAAGCGCCGATACTTGGCCAAAGCCTACGCTTCAAGTCAAGCGCTGCTGAGTGTTTCCCAAGGCACCGCGATTGCTAGCTCGAAGTATTACCGGATTCCAAGCGAACGCTTCGAGGTCGTCATGAGCCCGATCGATACCAAGACGATCGAAGTAAAAGCATCGATGCCTATCGAATTCCCTCGCTGGTCCAATTCGGTCAAGAACATCATCGCCATCGGCAGGCTAGGCGCTGAAAAAGGACACTCGGATTTGATCGAGGCCTTCGCATTGCTGGTGCAAAAGCGGGGTAAGCAATTCAACCTGCACATCGCCGGTGAAGGAGTACTCCGCGAGAGCCTCGAAGGCTTGATCGCCCAACGGAATTTAAGCGACTGCGCATTCCTTCACGGCTATGTATCCAATCCTTATCCGCTCCTGAAGCAGGCGGATTTGATGGTGCTTCCTTCGCTCTACGAAGGGCTTCCGAACGTGATGCTCGAGGCGATGCTCTGCCAATGCCCGGTCTTGGCGACCAACACCGAGCAAGGAGCAGGAGAGTACTTGCGCCAGTATCCGCTTGGCGATTTGGTTCCCATTGGAAGCATCCCTCTGATGCTCGAACGTATGGAGAACTGCTTTGATCAGCCCGACAAATGGAAAGCACGCGCCGCTGTCGCTTACCATCATGTTCTCGAACATCACGATCTTGACCGCTGGATCCAAAGAGTCTCTGGGATCCTATTGCGCGCCGCGGAAACCAAGTTGCCATGACTAGCAAAACACCAATGACCAATCAGCAACTGGCCAGTCTCTTTGAGGAGATGGCAGACCTGCTGGAATTATCTGGAGAGAACGCGTTTCGTATCCGAGCCTATCGCAGCGGAGCCTCGGCCATCGAAGGACTGAGCCAGCCGGTCGGTGAACTGATTGCCCAAGGTTTCGATCTAACGACGGTCGATGGCATCGGATCGACGCTGGCGGAGAAATCGAAAGTTGCGATCGAGACTGGTTCGATTCCCGCTCTGGAGAAACTGCGAGCCGAGGTTCCTACGACCCTGCGAGACGTCATGCGCGTTCCGGGACTTGGTGCGAAGAAAGCGATGAAACTTCATCAAGAGCTCGGTGTGATGGATTTGACGACTCTCAAGCAAGTTTGCTTGGATGGAAAAGTCGCTGGATTGAAAGGGTTCGGAGACAAGACCCAGCAAAGCATTTTGCAGAACATCGATATTGTTGCCAAGGCTGCAGAGCGACTGCGGCTCGATCAGGCCGATCGACTCGCAGAGGATTTGAGATCTCATTTTTCAAGCTGCAAAGCGATTCAAAGGTTGGATTTTGCTGGCAGTTACAGACGGGGCAAAGAGACCGTCGGAGACTTGGATATTTTGGTCGTTAGCACGTCGCCCGAGAAGGTGATGGATCGCTTTGGGGAATTCCCCGATGTCAGCGAGGTTCTGGCCCGAGGCGATACCAAGATGAGTGTTCGGATAACTGGGGCTTTTCAAGTCGATCTGCGTGTCGTCGAGGAGGCTTGCTGGGGAGCGGCTTTGCAATACTTCACCGGAAGCAAAGAGCACAACGTGCATGTACGCTCGATCGCTAAATCCTTGGGCCTAAAGATCAGCGAGTACGGTGTGTTTCGCGAAGGAGATGATCAAAATCCTGTCGCGGGCTTGGACGAAGCGAGCTTGTACGAGGCGATCGGATTGCCATGGATCCCACCGGAGCTTCGAGAGAACCGATTCGAGTTTCAAAAGGATGTTTCATCGAGGCTCAAGGATCTCATCGAACTGTCGGATATTCGAGGCGATCTGCACATGCATACGGTCTATACGGATGGCGTCGATACGATCGAAGCCATGGCGCAGGCGGCCATCAAACGGGGGCTTGAATACATCGCTATTACGGACCATTCCAAGCGAGTCAGTGTGGCCCGAGGGCTCGATGACAAGCAAGTGCTCGAGCAGTGGGCTTGCATCGATCGGATCGCCCCGGAGTATCAAGATCGATTGCAGTTGCTCAAGGGGATCGAATGCGATATCCTCGAGGACGGCACGCTCGATCTGAGCGATGAGACTTTGGCGCAGGCCGATTGGGTGACGGCCAGCGTCCATTTTGGTTTCAAGCAATCCAGGGAAGAGATCACCGATCGGATCCTTGGAGCCATCGCGCATCGGAGTGTGCATTCGATATCGCATCCCTCCGGAAGGCTCATTTCGCGCAGGCCGGCTTATGAGTACGATCTGACGGCGGTGATCCAAGCGGCAGCCGAACATGGCAAGTGTTTAGAGATCAACTCCAATCCTGAGAGGCTTGATTTGAACGACTTGCAAGCTGCAGCGGCAGTTGAGGCAGGGGTGATGATGGTCATCAACACCGATGCCCATGCGGTTGGTCACCTGGAGCTTATGAAGTATGGTATTGGCGTGGCGCGTCGGGCGGGGATCGTGAAAAAGCAGGTACTCAATACCAAGACGACCAAGCAGATGCTTGCTTGGCTAAAGAAGCATAAGTAGACAACTGAAGTCAAAATGGAGTTCGCAGATGTTGAGCAATCGCGTGCATGGGATGTTGGCGCTGATGGGGGTGGTTGGTCTTGGAGCTTGTCTTTCGGCAGCTTGGCCGCAACCACCCGAGGGCAAGATTGATCCTGCGGATCCTCTGATGCAGTCGATCAAGGAGCGGATGGGTAAGCTACCTCGATTGGATCCCAACAGCCAAGGCGACGGGGCTTTTGCTAAGGATGAAAAGAAGAAGGGGGCCGTCCGCAAATATCGAGCAGCAGAGTTGATGCTCAAGTCTGCAAGGCTCTTGGAATCGGAGGGAGAAGGTTCGCAGGAGCTGCTAAAGATTGCCAAGGACCTGCGAAAGCAGGTCGTGGTGGTGTTGGAATCAGACTGATCTGTCTGATCGCTCCCCTAGAAACAGCGAGTGGATAGCCAGCATGATGGCACCGACGACCAGGAGGCTATCGGCGATATTGAAGTTAGGCCAGGTGTATTGGCCATACCGGCAAAGGATCCAATCGCGCACGCCGCCGGCATACGAGCCTGGCAGGCCGTGGAGGTTCAGTCGGTCGTAGAGGTTTCCGAGGATACCTCCGGTAACGAGTCCTAGGTTGACGGTTAGCCACAGCGATTGGCAGGCCTTGTAAAGGAACAACCATACGAGCAGACCGATGATAGCGCTGATCGACACGGCAGCAAAGAGCCAGCCGTAGCCTTGTCCGAGTCCGAACACAGCACCTTGGTTGACTGCGGTTTCGATGCCGAAGTAGTTTTCGATCCACCAGGTGGGAGGTTGTTGGCCTGGGAGTCCTTTCCAAGCGAATATTCGCTCTTTGGTAAGCAGGTCGATGCTAGTGCCCAGGGCAGCGAGGATGACAAAGAGAGTTGCGCGGCGAAGGATCATTCGTAGGTCGTTGGAGTGGTATTACCAGCGGGTTTCCATTTGGTCGACGATGTGGTTGGCGAGTCGTTCGGCGTTGCGTTGGAAAGAGGTTGCGATCGACTGGCCGGCTTCGGGAACAAATTTGGTTCGTTCTGCGAAGTAGTGAGTGATTTCGCCTGGGGGTAGGAACCGGGTGGTGACCAAGTTCATGCCGCGACGATCGGTCCAATTCAGTTCGACAGCGACGACGGTCTCGAGCAAGCGAGGTTCATCGGTATTGGTTTCGGCGATGACGCGTTTGGTGTCGTTGGTAAGTCGGATCGAGAGGATTGAATCGGCAACGGCGTTGTCGGCGAGTTTGTAGGGGGTTCTACGTTCGATTTCCTTTTGGACAGCTTCGGTCAGCAGTACTCCGAGTTCAGGTCGAAACGAGTCGCTGCGTATGACAGGTACGTTGATTGTTCTGACATCGGTTCGATAGACGTTGCGCGTACCGATGCGGTATCCGAAGCAGCCGCTGGCAAAGAGCAGCAGGATGGAGGTCCAGCAGAGCAAATTGCGAATGGCCATAGGCTTTATTGTTTTACTGGCTCGAGGTTGCCTACGGTACGCACTTGGGGATCACCACTGTTTGGATCGAGTGGATTTGGGGTTGGTTTGGGTCGGGTTCGGGTGATGAGAGCTTGTCGCTGAGCGATTTCTTCTTGGGTGGGTTTCAAGAGGGGAGTGACTTTATCGCGGGTTGGGAACGCGTAAGTCATCCAATGTAGATAGGGAGTTGGGACTGAGGGTTTGCCTTCAGCGTTATCGATGATTTGCTGGGCTTTGTCAGCAAAGGGCGTATCTGGATAGTTGTCGAGGATACGATCGCAATAGACGATTGCAGCGGCGTATTCCTGTTTGTTGTTTCTGTAGGTGGCTTCATCGTAGAGTCGTTCTGCTTGTCGGTATTTGACTTCGGCGAGCATTTCGGCGATGGGTTCTTTGCGTTCGCTGGCTTGTTTGGAGAACTGCCTGACCATTTGCTTGAGCAGTTTGTCGGCTTGTTCGAGGGGTTCGGAGGAGTACTGGGGGCCTTGATAGGCAAGAAGCGCGGACTTGGCACCCAGGAAGTGGGCATCGAACTGATGGGGGCTATCGGTGTAGACGGTGATAAGATCTCGATAGCGATCGAGGGCTTCGTTCCAGTTCTCGCGTTTGAATTCGGTGTTCGCGATATCCATGACGACATCATCAGCGAGTCGACCGGTGGGGCTATCGAGGAGCATTTTTTCCAGGACACGTTTGCCGTGGTTTTCGGTATCGTTCAAAGGCCGGGACTTGTCGGTGAAGTTTAAGTTGTAGAACTTATCGGGGAACTGCAACCAGTAGTTTCCGATTTCCATACGTCGTTGGTCGACGCGATCTTGGTAGCGTGTGCGAGGGTACTCTTTGATGAGCTTGACGTAGGAGTCTTCTGCTTTGGGATAGTCTTCGGCGAAGAAGTAGGATTCGGCGGTCATGAAGTAGGCGTCTTGCGCGAGAGAGCTGCTAGCCCAATGTTTACCGGCTTGATTGTATTTTTTGGCTGCTTTGCGGAAGAGTTCTTTGCGATCCGGTGAGTCTTGGGTGCTCAGGGCAGCTTGGTAGATTTCGTTGGCTTCTTTGAGAGTGGATCGAGCAAGGTCTTTATCGACTTTGCGTTCGCCCAGACCTGGGATTTTGCGGAGTATTTTTGGGACATCGGAATTCATCATCTTGTCGGCTCTGGAGCCTTCGGGACGGATCCAGTTTCCTTCTTTATCCTCGTAGCCTTCGATGGCATTTTTGGCTCGCGAGTATTCGTCTTCTTGCCAGGGTTTGAAGAGTCTGCAGCCGCTATTGCCAAGGAGCAGCAGTGCGAGCAGGGTCAAGGTGCCGAGTCGATGTGCGAGCCAGCCTAGCGGAGATGTTCGGTGGCTTAGCGTTTGAGATCTTCGAGGTAATCGAGCATTCTCAGGCGTCGATCCGAGAGGCAGATGACGATTTGTTCCATGACCAGTCTTATTTCGGCTCGAACGACTGCAGGGACGATGGGAGGGGGGGGTTGCTCGGCAACAAAATTCGCTAAAGGCCAATCGGCGATTTGCGAGCTGCGAAATTCGAGGGCTTGAAGCGTCTGCGGTCTGATGCGCATATAGCTGCGCTGCATAGAGGTGCAATTTGGGCATAGCACACCACCGGCCTGGGGGCTGAAGGCTATCGATTGACGATCGGTTTCGATCTCTTCGCCGCATGCGACACACCATCTCCAACTGGGCATATGGCCTAGTCGTTGGATTGTTTGAAGTTCAAAGTCAAGGATCGTCCAAGCGGGGTTTGCTTGTCGATCGAGCTCATTGAGGGCATGGCACAACGAGTCGAGCAAACCGGGGATCGGCTCGTGGTTTTCCGTGAGTGCATGGATCAATTCGCTCGCATAGTAACCGCAGTAAAGGGGAAGCAATCCGACTTGTGCTGAGCGAAACCGCCGGAGCAGTTTGGCTTCTGTCAGCAGGTCGAGAGACTCTCCCGATTTCTTGAGGAACACTACGGAGGAGAGCGACAGAAGGTCAAGAGCAGATTCGAAGGGGCTTTTAAGGCGTCGGGCACCTTTGGCGATGGCCGAGATTTTCCCAAAATCCTTGGTAAAGAGGGTCACGACCAGGCTCGTTTCGCTCCATTCGACCGTTTTGAGGACGATCGCATCGGTTTTTTCCAGAGACATGGTCGAAGGCTTCGTTTTTTAATCCCACAGGAATCTCACTAGGGTTGTCGAGATCAAGAAGGATAGCGAGAAAATCTGGCTGATTCAGGCCGATCTGGTTGCCAACGAGCAAAAATATTTTTTGTTTTTTTCCGAAGCGGGATTTGGCTGTGACCAGAGGTGTCACACCCCTGGGCGATTCTTATAGGCAGTTGTTGACGTCGCTTGTACGCGTTAGCATGATTGACCCGTTTGGAAACAAGGAAGCGGCGGTGAGACATCCGCTGAAAGAAAAAGGAGAATAGCCGTGGCTGGATCATCAGGAAAAGGTTCTGGAACCAAGAAGAAGCAAGACAAGGCACCGGTCGAACCGGTAACCGGTTTGGAGAGCATCCTTAAGAAGGAGCCTGCGCTGAAGACCACCTTGCAACAAATCGAAAAGCAGTTCGGAGAAGGATCGATCATGCCATTGGGTGGTGAGACCCAATTGAAGATCGAAGGGATCAGCACCGGATCGCTCTCGCTTGACTTGGCTCTAGGCGGGATCGGTCTGCCACGCGGTCGGATCATCGAGGTCTTTGGTCCAGAGTCTAGCGGTAAGACGACGATTGCCTTGCATGTGTGCGCAGAGGCTCAAAAGGCCGGTGGCATCGCGGCGATCATCGATGCCGAACACGCCTTTGATCCGAGCTGGGGCAAGAAGCTCGGAGTCGAACTCGATACGTTGCTCGTGAGTCAACCAAGCAGTGGTGAAGAAGCCATGCAGATCACCGAGATGCTCGTCAAGAGCAACGCGGTCGATGTTGTGGTGATCGACTCGGTGGCAGCCTTGGTACCCCGTCAGGAACTCGAAGGGGAGATCGGCGATTCGCACGTGGGGCTTCAAGCTCGATTGATGAGCCAGTCGATGCGTAAGCTCACCGGTGCGATCGCTCGGAGTAAGACTTCGGTGATCTTCATCAACCAGATCCGCGAAAAGATCGGCGGCATGAGCTATGGAAGCCCCGAAACGACCCCTGGCGGTCGTGCGTTGAAGTTCTACGCTTCGGTCCGCGTGGATGTTCGACGTATCGGCCAGCTCAAAGATGGCGAAGAAGTCGTCGGCCAGCGGGTCAAGACCAAGATCGTCAAGAACAAAGTCGCTCCTCCATTCCGAGTTGCTGAGTTCGATATGATGCACACCAACGGCATCAGCTACGAAGGTGACTTAATCGATCTAGGAATCGCTCACAAGATCCTCACCAAGAGTGGGGCTTGGTTCAAGTACGGCGAGACCTACATTGGCCAAGGCAAAGAGAAGGCCAGAAACTACCTCGCTGAAAACAAGGAGGTCGCCAAGGAAATTCGCCAAGCGATCGAGTCTGCGGGTGGATACTCGGGGCCAGAAGGCCCCGCTACTCCCGAGGAAGCTCAAGAGGAAGTCGAAGCCGATTCCTGATCCTCGGCAGGTTGTTTTAGTCGATCGGGTCAACTATAACTGAAATCAATGGGGTGCAGCATGCAAGTGTTGCACTCTTTTTGTTTATTGCTATTCGAATTTCCCTCCCCGATAGAATCCTACCTCCCCTCTTGCGAAGTTTGGTTAGCATCCGCGAGTGCTTGCGCCAAACGAACGCTTGAGACTTGTGCCCCCCATGATCAATCACACTCTCGAAGGAGTCTTTATCGCCTGCGATCGCTCGGCGAAAGACCGAGTCTTGGAATGGTTCGAACGTTTGGGGATTGAACCGTGGGTTGATTCGCAAGCGTGCGAACATGCCGGCCAACATGGCCATCGGTTCTGTTTGAACCCAGAGGCCTTTGCGCAGTGGACTCCTAACTACAACACACTGATGCTCTCGGAGCGACTTTGTAGTTTCTTTGATAAACCTGCATCGGAGCTGATCGATCAAGAGACAGTGCTTGCGATGCTCGCCTCCCCGCTTTGTTTCGCTTATCCGAGCTTTGAGGAATTCGAATCCTCTGCCAGGATTCGAGTCAACATCGCTCAGGCGGCGAGCAATACGTTTTTATCCTTTGATGCTTATGGAGCAGAGCGACCCGAGGATTACTGGGTCTACGACGAGGACCGAGGGTTCTTGATCAAACCCGATCGATCGTTCATTGAAGCCTTGAGACTTGCCACGCAACCCGGTCAGACCGGGGTTGTTTATTCGTTCTCGTGCTATCGTGCTACTGAGTATGTGGTTGCTTTGGGGATCGCCCAAGAGGCCTTGAGGGTCAACCCTCGGTTGTATCGGCAGCTTGAGGCTCAGGCTCAGCGTCGCGCGATTCGTTCACGGGAGTTTCATGATGTGTTCATGAAGGAGTATGGATCTCGCGAGAGGCCTTTGCCAGAGAGCTATTACGTGCCGGGAGATCGGGTATGGTTTAAGAATCCCGACCCGGCGTCGGCCGAGGCCCTGGGGTTCGAGGGTTCGTGGCTCTTTTACATGGGAGCGGGAGTCTTCTCAGACTTCTGGAAACGCAACAAGACCTTTACGTTGGATCTGAAGTGTTTGGAGATCTACCATTGGAGGGATTCGGCGTATCAAGATTCCGAGGGTGTATGGCGGATGGATGAGATGCGGGTTCAGGCGCACATGCGCAAGACCGAGTCGGATCCGATCGAGCATCGAAGGGTTTTATCGGCGATGCGAAAGATCCAGGATGGACCGGGGGTTTACGCCGACGGTGGGATCATCGACGCAACGCGTGAGTACACGCGCTGGGTTCGTCCTGAGAGTTGCGATATCTACCTTAAGGATGCTCAGGACGTTCTGTGAATATGAGGGGGCTTCAGGAATTATTGTGGGTGAAACGTAAGTTCGTGCATCGCTTTGGATTTCTTCGTACTCGTACTCAGCGGAGCGGTACTCAGTGCAACGGTACTCGTACTCGATGGCTGTTTGAACTGCTGTGTCTCTACTGTTTTCAATCTTTGAATCCCTTTCATTTCAATTTATGCATTCTCGAAGATGGGTTAAAGCGACTCCATGAAGAATGACGCTGAATCTTGTCGAGCACAAGATATCAAAGCCATAACCCACAAATTCTGCTGACGAGCCCTAGTTTTTCGTGTCGCTAAAGCAGAACAGATGTTTTTCGCCGCGAACGAAAAGTTCGGTGCCGACCAAGGCGGGAGTTGCATCGACCCCTTCGCCGACGTTGTTGTTGGCTAGAACTTTAAGATCTGCCGAATCCTCGATGACTGCGATGGTGCCACCTCGGTCGGTCAGATAGATGTAGCCGTTGGCGGCAACTGGAGAGGCGTAGGTTCTAGTCACGCCCGGGACGCGGCTTGCGGAGTAAAGGGTCTTACCGGACTTGGCATCGACACAAGTCAGCAGCCCTGTTTTTTCTTTGTAGTAGTACAAGCGTCCGTTGGTAAGAAGGGGCGATGCCACATCGGGGGTATCTCGGTTTTGCGACCAAAGAAGATGCTTGGTCGATTCCAATTTACCGCGACCGTTGAGATCGAACGCACCGATGTAGGATCCTCGAAAACCGCTAGCGACATAGGCCACACCGTCTTGGGCTACGGCCGAGGCGCAGGGTCTTTGTGTTTGGCCTGAGCATTGCCAAAGTTCTTTGCCTGTGGCTAGGTCGTAACCCCGGGCGGCACTTTGGCCGTTCATGATGACTTGTCGATTGCCTTGTGGGTCGCTTGCGATTAGGGGTGTTGCCCAGCAGGTTGGTTCATCGCGTTTGGTTTGCCAAACGATATCGCCGTTGTTTTTGTTTAGGGCATAGAGCATCGATTGGCCTTCGTGATCCCATGGCACGATGAGCAAATCGCCGGCGATGGTAGGCGAACTGCCTTCGCCAAATCCATTTCGGATTTGCATATCACCGAGGTCTTTCGACCAGATGAGTTTTCCGTCGAGGTTGTAGGCAAAGAGACCTCGTGAACCGAAGAAGGCATAGAGCAAGTTGCCATCGGTGCAGGGGCTTGCCGAAGCAAAGCCGTTGGTCTCGTGGGTACCTTCGTGGGGTTTTGCCGTCAGGGCTTTTTGTTCCCAGAGTATTTTGCCGTTTTGTCGATCGAGGCAGTAAACGTAGAAATCGAATTCATTTCGATTTTGTGTTGCCACCGCGCTGGTGACAAAAACTTTTTGATCCCAGATAACGGGTGATCCGGAGCCTTGGCCTGCGATCGGAACTTTCCAACGGAGGGCTTGGGTCGGCCCGAATTCCTTAGGGGGTTTGGCAGTGTCGGATTTTCCGTTGCCTCCCGGTCCGCGCCAGTGCCCCCACTGTGTAGAGTCTTTTTGGGCCGCTTCTTGGGCTGTTGTTTTGGCTGAATAAGTGCTTAGCAAACCGAGGCAGCAGAGGGCTAAGGCTGGGAAAAGACGAGATTTTCTGGAGTGCTTAGGCATACTTTGGGGAGGGGTTAGGGTTCTTTTTGGGTTGGGGCTAGCTGGGTTTATCTTGGGCGAAATCGAGTTGGTCTAGAGTCAGTTTAACGGAAAATCGGCTACCAAGTTCCGAATTGGTATCAATCCAGGAGAATTGGACTTTGTCAAGGCTTCCCGGGGGGCTTAAGCTTTAGTCACAGAGTTCCACACAAGAACCACTGAAAATAGCCTTTGAGTATCCGGGCGAAGGATGACGATCAATCAGACGTTAAATCAATCGATAGGGGAGCAGATGCGGGCCGAGGAGTTGAGCCTGCGCTCGACGGTTCCTCCGTCGCAGGTTCCCGGCTATCGGATGGAGCGGTTGTTAGGTCAGGGGGCTTATGGGCAGGTTTGGATTGCGACGAACCTTAATACTGGTCGCACAGTGGCGATCAAGTTCTATTTGCATCGCGCGGGGGTGAATTGGTCGCTTTTGACGCGTGAGGTTCGGAACTTGGTTTCGATGTCGGGCAACCGCGCGATCGTTCAAGTCTTGGAGGTGGGGTGGGACTCTGAGCCTCCCTACTACGTGATGGAGTATCTCGAGAACGGATCGTTGGATGATCTGATACGCAATCGAGGAGCGATCGCGGTCCCCAAGGCGGTCGAGCTCTTTACTGGGATTGCGATGGGGTTGAACCATTCGCATGGTAAGGGGGTTTTGCATTGCGATTTGAAACCTGCGAATGTTCTACTTGACCAAGACATGCAACCGAGGATAGCGGATTTTGGTCAGAGTCGTTTATCCAACGAGCAGACACCTTCGTTGGGTACACTTTTTTTCATGGCGCCAGAGCAAGCCGATCTCAATGCGGTGCCCGATGCACGTTGGGATGTTTATGCGCTAGGGGCGATTCTTTATTCGATGGTCGTAGGCACTCCGCCTTATCGCACACCTGAGACCGTCTCGACTTTGGACACCGCCAGCAGTCTTTCTGAGCGGCTCAAGCGGTATCGCGATACGATCCTCAAGAGTCCTTATCCGCGAGGTCACTATAAAGCTCCCGGGATTGATCGGGGGCTTTGTTCGATCATCGATCGTTGCATCGCAAAGAAGCCTGAGGATCGCTTCGAGAATGTTCAGCAAGTACTGGCAGCTTTGGAACGCCGCAACATCAATCGTCTACGAACGCCTCTGTTGGTTCTGGGGATACTCGGTCCGCTGTTGCTTGCAACCATCATGGGGTTATCTTTTTGGCGGGCCGTATCGGTAGCCGAAGCGGATCTTTCGAACGATCTTCGAGAAGGTGCGTTGCAGAGCAATTACTTTGCGGCTCGTTCCGCGGCTGGAACGCTCGAGTCGGAGATTTCGGCTTTGTTCCGATTGGTCGAAGAGGAGGCCCGGCGCAGCGGGATCGAGGAGCGGTTTGCCGAGTCGATCGACGCTGCGGGTATTGAACTCTTGCAGTCGTTGGCCACTGAGCAGGATCCACCACCGGAGAGTCAAGCGACGCTGATCGACTTGCCAGCGCGTAACGATCTCGAGGCACTTTTGGCTAGGCGGCTCGAATGGATCCGATCCCGCGGGGGGCCGGCTAAATCGACCAAGTTCGACAGTTTGTTTGTTACTGATCGCTATGGAACGATGATCGCAGCGGCGTTTGCTAACGAACCCTCGAGCGCTCCGATCGGCGAGAACTTTGCCTACCGCAGTTACTTTTCCGGTCAGTCGCGGGACTTAAGTCCTACCACACCCCGGCGCAACATCCAGCGTACAACCGCTTCGCACCTGAGTGTGCCTTTCAAATCCACGACCACCAATCGATGGAAGATCGCCGTCTCGACTCCGATCTCGGTGAAACGCAAATCGCTTGACGAACAAGGGCCCGATCGAGTCACCGAAGGCCTTTTGGTTTTGACCATCAACATCGGCGACCTGCAGTTGCTCTCGACGGAGGATCAACCGCCGGGCTTATCGCAGGAGGATGACCAAGCTCCGATCGATGAAAACATCAATAGGCAATTTTCAGGTTTTGCTGTTTTGGTCGACGGTCATGAGGGGCAGCGCGAAGGAACCATCCTGCAGCATCCGTTTTTTGCAACGTGGAATGGTTCTGAGGATTCGAAGTCTGCCGATGGAAGCGAACTGAAGTTTCAGATCGATGAAGCGATGCTCAAAAAACTCAAAGAGGATGGAACATATCGTTACATCGATCCGGTTTCGAAGCATCCGGCTGGGCAGGCCTATCAAGGTCAATGGATCGCGGCCATGGAAAAAGTCGAGATCGCTCGAAAAGGCTCTGATGAGTTTGAGCGACGGCAATCGACCTCTTTGCTTTTGCTCGTACAAGTCCCTGCCGATTCGATCACCGTGCCGATTTCGCATATGGGCCAGAAACTTGCAAAGTTGTTCCTCTATGCGGTTGTTGCGCTGCTTCTGGGGATTGCGGGTTTATGGCTAATTGTCAGTCGGTTTTTGAGAACTCCCGATCAGCTCGGCCAGATGGTTCGTCCCCGCGTTACGACGCAAACCGGCGGCTCGTCGGATGCCGATGCCACGCTGGGCGTAGAATAAAAGCCGTTGCTGATCTGCTATACTATCGGGCTGAAGAAACCCATTCCGCCTTGTCCGATTTCACCCAAGGGTACATCGATGAAACTCAGTATGCTCGGTCTCTCTTGCTTCTTAGCGGCTTGCATATCCCTGGCCGGGGTTGTCTCGGCCCAGGAAGGCCCTCCTCCAGCGACGAGCAAACTCAAGGATTTCGCGAAGAATGTGGATGACTCCTATCGCTTCGAAGTCGTCGACAAGCGTCAGATTGGATCGAGCCGAGTCGCGCGTTTGCACATGGTATCCCAGAAATGGAAGGATGTTACGTGGAAGCACGTCGTTTGGATTATCGTGCCGAATAAGGCGATCGAGAAACCCGACGAGGCTTCGAGTCGATCGGCGATCTTGCTCGTCGATGGCGGTGGATGGCGAAAGGAGTGGGGAGAAGATGCTCCGCCGCAAATCGCGCCCAAAGCCGAGTTTCAAGTTCTCAAAGGGATCGCTGAGGCGTCCGGATCGCCGGCGGTCGTGGTTTCCCAAGTCCCTTTCCAACCCATGCTTGGCGATCTGAACGAAGATGCTCTGATCGCGGAAACCTTCAAGAGGTTCATTCAAGGGGAGGGAGATGACTGGCCATTGCTGATGCCCATGGTGAGGTCTGCGGTCCGGGCGATGGACACCGTGCAAAAATTCGCTAAGGACGAACACAAGCTGCAGGTCGAGAAGTTCACGATCACCGGCGCGAGCAAGAGAGGATGGACGACTTGGTTGACCTCAGCGGTCGATTCACGCATCCACGCTCTTGCTCCTATGGTCATCGACATGCTCAACATGCCTGTGCAGATGGAGCACCAGATGGCAACCTGGGGGACTTACTCAGATGAAATCGGCGACTACACAGCTTTGAGTCTTCAGAAATTTATGAAAACCAAACAGGGCGACTCGTTGGTTCAAATTGTGGACCCTTACAGGTATCGAGATCGTATCGAACAGCCCAAGTTGCTCATCTTTGGGACCAATGACAGGTACTGGCCGCTCGATGCATGCAATAAGTATTGGGACGATTTAAGAGGAGATAAGTATCTGCTCTACACACCTAATCAAGGTCACTCGATCCAGGACGTCGCTAGGCTAGCCGGCTCGATCTGCGCATTGCACAAGAGTCGTTGCGGTCAAATGGTGCTACCGAAACTCGATTGGAAAACGGAACTCAAGGATGGTAGGATTTGTCTGAACATGCAGTGCGATACCGATCCGCAGGATACATCGGTTTGGATTGCAAGGTCTCAGACCAGGGATTTCCGAAACGCCAGTTGGACCAGTTTGCCAGCCAAACAGCTAGAGGCCCGTAAGCACACCGCCGAGATCGCGATGGATGAGGATCAGTATGTCGCAGCCTTTGGCGAGTGGGTTTTCGACGCAGGTACCTTGCCAGCTTTCTTCTCGACAAATGTCGTCATCGCAGAGCCGACAAAGAAAGCTCCATAAGCTCTCCTGAGCAGTTGTGCTCAGATTCCATTGGAAAAACTGGCCCGAAGCGAATTAGTCGGGTCGGTTGAACTGTCGAATTTGAGGGTTCCTGCCTATACTTGAGTACTTTCGCAGGCGATCGCCCCCTGGATCCTGCATCCCCACCTTTGCCCTTCGCACACCGGATCTTGCTTCGTGGATTTTGCACCCTCCCGAAAAAACTTTTTGCTTGGATTCCTCGCTGTCGTGATCTGCACCCAATTGGCGTGCGAGCCCGCTGCGAAGGTTCGTGTTTACGAAGCTCCCAAGTCCGAATCGACCTTCGTTTCAGGCCCTTTAGCGGGTTTGGACACTCGCGCAAGCACTCCTGGTTCTGCCGCGAGCAAGACCGCTCCAGTTGCATCGGGGCCAAGGCGGATCGTCGGTGCGATTATTCCGACCGAGCAAGGCTGTTACTTCCTCAAAGCCACTGAGGCACCCGAACGACTTGAACCCTTGCTCGGTGATCTTCGAACCGTGGTTGAGACTTTTTCGATAGATCCTCAGACGGGACTGCCATCGAACAAACTTCCAGAAGGTTGGTTGATGAACCAACGCAATGATGTCGCACTTGCCGAGTTGATTTCGCCCGAATCGACCGGACGAGTCAAGTTCACCGTTACTGCCTTGGCCATGCCTCCTGAGCAAGACTGGCAAGGATACTTGCTAAGCAATGTGAATCGTTGGAGAGGGCAACTCAAACTTGGAGAACTGACTAAGGAGACCGTCGAGGCATCTTTGGTTTCGATTCCGCGACCAGGGAGCCCGTTGCCTTCGTACCTCTTTGACCAGACCGGCACCGGCACTGGAGCTATGAGTCCACCAAGTACGACCCCGGCGACTACGGCTCCAGCGACTACGGCTCCAGCGACTACGACTCCGGTGACTAAGGCACCAAGCGAGCCGGCGCCCAAGGATTCTACCTCGTCCAGGCGTCCAACGTTGCAATACGATCTACCTGATGGATGGACTGTTGGCCAAGGCTCCCAGTTCCGCTTGGCGACCTTGAACATCGAATCCAAGGAAGGTCGCGGAGAGGTGACAGTGAGTATGGCGACCGATAATCCGCAGGCCAACACGATGATGTGGTTACAACAGGTCGCTAAAGAGTCTGATCCATCGAAGCTTGAACCGCTTGTTGAAAAGACGATCCAATCGGCCGAGAAGATTGCCGTTGGTGACAAGCAAGCAGTGCTTTACGAAATTCGAAATTCGGAGCAACCCACATCACCTTCGCTGCTCGTAGTTTCCTTGCCGACCGACACACCTGAAATGAATCTGTTCATCAAAGTCATCGGTGATAAACAGTTGACCGAGGCTCAGAAAAACAATCTTATTCAATTCGTCCAATCTCTAAAAATCAAATAGATCTCCATGGCTACCGCACCTTTGCAAGACGGACTGTTTCCTCGGTCTAGCGAATCTTCGACTCCGATCGAAAACGTGATCTGGACGGCACTCAAGTACGCCGGTTCGTTGAAGATCACCTGTGCGATGTTTTTCCTAGGGGTGGTCATCCTCTTTGTAGGAACCTTGGCACAAGACGAGGACACCATCGTCGATGTTAAGAAAGAGTATTTCAATAGTTGGGTCGCTTACGTTCCCCTGGACGTATTCAAGCCACAGACGATTTGGCCGCATGACCAGGAGCAGCGAATCGCCGGAGGATTTGTGATTCCCGGCGGTGCCTTGATTGGTTTGATACTGCTGATCAATTTGGTAGCGGCCAAGATGACTCGATTCCAGATGACCGCCAGGGGTTCGAGGCTCGCTGCAGGAATGGTTCTTACGCTGATCGGGTTTGTTCTCATCGCGCTGATCGTTTTTGGTGCGCACTTGGAGGATGGTCTCCAAGGTGAGCCGCCGTTTAGTTACGACGCGATATGGCTAGGGTGCGTGGCGAGTATCGTTTTGTCCGCCATCGGGCTTGGCACCTGGGCGATCGCTTTTCCGCCCAAGCAGTCCATTGTTTTGATTACGTTGTGGGTTCTGTTTCTTGCCTTCCTGGGGATCGCGACATTCCTGTTTTTAACCGGAGATAAGTACCGCATACCCGATCCTGGATTGCGGATCGTTTGGCAACTCTCGAAGAGTCTCATTGTCTCCTCGGTGATGCTCGCCGGGCTAATACTCATGTTTGGAGCTCGCGGCGGAAATGTGCTGATCCACTTAGGGGTCGGACTGTTGATGCTTGGACAGTTCGTCTTCGGGGATCGCCAAGCTGAAGAGCGGATCAGCCTGTATGAAGGTGAGCGAACATCGGTAGCTGTGCAAACCGACATTGTCGAGTTGGCCGTGATCGATTCGTCGCAAACGGAAAAAAATCGAATCGTTGCCTTCGACGACCCCCTGATCTTGAATTCGATCGCAAACAAAAAACCACTGAGCGATGAGTCTTTGCCCTTTGAGATCCGCATCGAAAATTGGATGCCCAATTCGGACATGGGTAGTCGGCAAGAGAATCCCAGTGTTGCGAAAAACTTCGAAGGGGTGCAAGGATTGCCACCCGAGGTTGTCCTGCTCGAAGTTCAAAAATCGGGTGGAGCCAAGAGCGAGATGAATTTCGCATCAGCCATCGTTTCGATTCGCGAAAAGAAGACCTCCAAAGATCTCGGTAAGTATGCTCTGACTCAGTTCTTCAACGACCCTAGCGTTCGTCCTAAGACGCTCTTACCTCGGTTGGAATCCGACGGTAAGGAGTTTGAGTTGGCTTTGCGATTCCGCAGAAACATCAAGCCGTTCTCGATCGAACTTCAAGATGTGAAGCTTGAGCAATACACAGGCACGTCGATTCCCAAGGACTACTCTTCGATCGTAAGAATACTCGACGATTCGGGGGCAACTCTCCAGGAGGGTCGGATTTGGATGAACAGTCCGATGCGTTTCCGAGGAGAGACGTATTATCAATCGCAGTACACATCGGCCGCGCAGTCACCACTGCGAGTCGAGCAGACGGTTTTGCAAGTGGTAACCAATGCAGGATGGTTGATCCCCTACGTTTCGTGCGTCTTGGTGGGTCTGGGGATGTTGGCCCACTTTGGTATCACTTTGACGCGATTTGCATCCAGGTATGATCGCCAAGCCTTCGCGATGCCCGAGCGTCGCCCGTTTGTGCTTTCCTCGTTGATCATTCCGTTGATCTTGGTCCTAGGAGTCAGTTACTACGCGTATCCCAAACGCCCGGACGCACGCGAGAAAGTGGATTGGTATGCCGTCGGTCAGTTGCCTGTGCAGCATGAGGGTCGGATTAAGCCGTTATCGAGCGTAGGAAGTCAGATTCTCAAGGCTCTTTCTAATAAGCCCTACGCGCTCGAACCGTACTCGACGGATAACTCCGATGGGAAATCATACAAACCACCCAAGAGGCGCACCTCGGCCGAGTGGCTCATGAGTGTTATGGTGCATGAGCCTTGGGTGCTCGAAGCCCCTTTGGTTCGAATCGACTCGCAAGTCCTGCTCGATGAGCTTGGGATCAAGCGAGACAAGACCAATTGCTATCCAGCCAACCAAATCATGGCTGCCTTGGAAGGCAAACAAGAAAAGACGGAGAAAATCCTGGCTCGGAAAGAACAAGACTGGAGCTTCGACGAAAAGCAATTCATGAAGCTTCAGTCGAAAATGCAAATTCTTTTGGGCATTTGGAATGCTTACGAACCGATCGACGAACTGCTCAAAAGTGCTGCTGAGCAACCCGATCGCTTGGCGATGGTGATCGACAGGCTCAAGCCTTTGATTGAATCCCTTCGGGTCAAAGGCCCACCTGCGATCATTCCACCTCGGGATATTCCCGAAGAGATTGACCCGAAGCTTCCTCCTCCTCGCTGGGATGCTTATGCTCCAGCGTTCTATGAGGTGATTTCTAATTTCGATTCCAAGAAGCTCGATAATCCGACATCTCGCTTCCGAGAAATGGCAGGACTATTTCGTGAGGGTAGTTCCAAAAGCCGTGAAATTAACGCAGCGGTGAAGGACTACTCGAAGCTTATGGAAGACAAATATGCGGCGGTTTCGAAGGTACCCAAAGCCCGATTTGAGGCTTGGTATGAGTACTTCAACCCGATCGGGTGGTCTTATGGTCTCTACATCATTGCGGGGCTTTTAGGCCTCGTAGGACTAGCGATCCGAAACGAGTGGGTGCGTCAGTCTGCATTTTGGATTTGTGTCATCACCCTTGGTTTGCATACCGTGGCGATCATCAGTCGGATTTACATATCGGAGCGTCCTCCGGTAGTGAGTCTCTACTCGGCGGCGGTATTCATCGGTTGGGCGATTGTGCTTGCCGGTGTTGTTTCCGAATCTCTCTTCCCGATATCGATCTCTTTGATTGTTGCATCGATTGCTGGTTACTTGTCCCTCCAAGTCGCTTACGGATTGGACATGGGGGATTCGATGCCAGTCTTGCAAGCCGTATTGGACACGCAGTTTTGGTTGTCGACCCACGTCATCAGTGTGTCGCTAGGATACAGCGCGACATTCTTGGCGGGTTTCCTTGGGATCGTGGTTGTACTATTGAGTCTGATATCCGCTTACTCGGGCAATCGCTCTAAAGGATCAGAGCTACCCGGAATGATCGACATGCTCTATCGGATTTGCTATGGAGTGGTTTGTTTTGGAATGTTCTTTAGCTTCGTTGGAACGGTGCTAGGAGGACTCTGGGGAGATGACAGTTGGGGTCGTTTTTGGGGTTGGGATCCCAAAGAGAACGGCGCACTGATGATCGTCCTGTGGAACGCACTATTGCTCCATGCCAGATGGGATCGCCTTGTTGGCTCTTTGGGCTTTGCGACCTTGGCTATCGCTGGCAATATCATCACCGCTTGGTCGATGTTCGGAACCAACATCCTGGGTGTCGGGCTGCACGCCTACGGTGGCGAAACCGGCGAATCTCTGAAAATTCTCGGAGCGTTTGCCGCGAGCCAGTTGGTGCTTATAGGATTTGGCATCTGGGCCTACTTTATTCGTAAGTCGCAATCCTCGCTGAATGCTTAGGGGTTTCATCCATGAATGCTCAATTCCTAGAACACTTGGCAAGCTCCAACGAGTCGATGCGCCAGGCTGGTACCTTCAAACGTGAACGCGTGATCGATTCGGCCCAAGGGACGATGGTCAGGCTCGCTGACGGCAAAGAGTACCTCAATCTTTGCGCTAATAATTATCTCGGGTTGGCACAGCATCCCGAGGTTCGGCAAGCTGCCGACGATGCATTGGCCCGCTGGGGATATGGCATGGCCAGCGTCCGGTTTATCTGCGGCACTCAAACCATCCACAAACAACTCGAAGACCAGTTGAGCCAATTTCTGGGATTTGAGGACACGATCCTGTACAACTCCTGTTGGGATGCCAACGGAGGACTCTTCGAAACGATTCTTGGCCCTGAAGATGCCATCATCTCCGATGAGCTCAATCATGCGAGCATCATCGATGGGATACGTTTGTGCAAGGCTCAGCGATTCCGCTACAAGAACAGTTCGATGGAGGACTTGCGAGCCAAATTGCAGGAGGCCAAATCGGCCCGATTCCGCTTAATTGCTACCGACGGTGTGTTTTCGATGGACGGCACCATCGCCGACTTAGCTTCGATCTGTCAGCTAGCCGACGAGTACGATGCCTTGGTGATGGTTGATGATTCCCACGCGGTCGGTTTTGTCGGCCCGAAGGGGCGAGGTTCTCACGAACACTGTGGCGTCATGGATCGCATCGACATCATGACCGGGACGCTCGGTAAGGCCCTCGGTGGTGCATCGGGTGGTTACACATCGGGCAAAGCTGAAATGGTCGAACTTTTGCGACAGCGCTCGCGGACGTATTTGTTTTCCAACACGATTGCCCCACCGGTTGTGGCCGGTGCGATCCGAGCCTTGGAGTTGCTTCAAGGGTCAACCCAATTGCGAGATCGATTGGAGTCGAACACTGCGTTCTTCCGCACCGAGATGAAGCGACGCGGTCTGAACATCCTCGATGGAGTTCATCCGATTGTTCCGGTCATGATTGGCGACGCATCCTTGGCGGGCAAAGTGGCTCAATCCATGCTTGCCGAAGGGATTTATGTGATTGGTTTTTCGTACCCGGTCGTACCTCAAGGCAAAGCTCGGATTCGAACGCAGGTCTCGGCGGCTCACAGCACCGAGCAATTAGCCCAAGCGGCAAGTGCCTTTGAACGTTCTATCCAGCAAGCCTAGTAGGTGATCTGTGGATTCGAACCAGTGGAAACTCGCTAGCCTGCAATACCTTGAGCATCTTGGCAAGCTGGGCGTCCGTCATCTGCCCAAGCCCCATGCAAACTTGAAAGAAGTCCTCGTCGACTGGGTTCCTGCTGCCTCAAAAACTGCCCAAGTGGCCGGGCAGGCTAAGCTTTTTCATGATGCACCCACTCCCGTAACGCCGCGTCCTGCAACCGTTGTCAAACCGCCCGTGCAGGCAAGCCCACCAGCCCCGTTGCCCAGCGTCCCCAAAAAGCCTCTCGGTCCTCCGGTCGAATCCCCTTGGTTGACTCCTGCGAAAAATGCGAATGAGCGAACAGGGGCTTTGGCGGATTTGAAGCTCAAGGTGGAGGGGTGCCGACTGTGCCATGAGTTGGCTTGCGGGCGACGTCAAACGGTCTTTGGCGTTGGGCCGGTGACGACACGATTTGTGATGATTGGAGAGGCACCCGGGGCTGAGGAAGATCGCGTTGGGGAACCCTTCGTGGGCCCTGCAGGCCAGTTGCTCGATAAGATTCTCGTAGCCACAGGCATTCCGCGAGATCAGGTCTACATCTTAAACACGGTCAAATGCCGACCGCCTGGCAATCGGGTTCCGAATGAAGTTGAGTTGGAAAACTGCAGGCCCTTTTTCGAAGAACAACTTGAGATTCTCCAGCCTCAATACATTGTTTGCTGGGGGGCTACAGCGGTTCGAGCGATTCTCGGCACGAGCGAGTCGGTGGGGAGCCTCAGGGGGCGATTTCACTGGTACAAGAAAGCCAAAGTGGTGGTGACCTATCACCCGTCGTATTTGCTCCGATCCCCTGAAGCCAAGAAATATACTTGGGAGGACATGAAGATGCTCATGCGTGAACTTGGGACGCTAAAGACATGAGCCTTTCGATGCAATTGGATTCTGGGAAAAGCAGCATCGAGTATTCCCGAGACGCAAGCAAATAAGCTTCCTGAGATCGGCGCTGAGCCATGAGCAATTTGCGCTGATGCTCTTTGAAGCTTGGTTCGATGGCCTTTCGAATTTGATCTTTCAAGTCGACCATTTGGCGGTGCCATGTTTTCTTAGTCCCTCGTCGAGGGATTGCTGCAAGTAGCCCAGCGTGCGCTCCGGCAAGATCGCGCTCATAGGGATCGTTGAGGCTTAAGATTTTCTCCGGTGCGGATCGGATACGCTGAGAGTGTTTTTTGAGTGCTGTCAGTTCTGCTTCGGCAAGCTGAGTCGAGAGACGCAGGTTATCGGGGAGTGGCAAATGGAGCGTTGCAGTGGCGATCGCATAGTTTGGGGGGGCAATGCCCAGAAATCCGCGAATGATCTCGTCGGTCAGACGGTCGTAGATCCCTCCTCCGATTCCGTGGACGAAACCATCGGCCAAAAAGCAACGCATAAAGAGGGTTGTCATCAAGGCGCGAGGTCGAAGACAAAATTCTCGATCTGAAGTACTGGTCAAAGCTCGTTGGAGCCCGCCGGGTTGAGGGTCGATTTGGAGCGTCCAAGCGAACTGGTCAGGGCGTAATCCGCAGGCCAAAATGCAATCCGATGAGTCGTAGCGGATCCACATTCGATTGCGGCCCGGTTCGCTGGATCGATACAACCAAAAGGGGAGTTCTAGCCAAGGGCCTTGGGCACCGAGGGTTGCTACGGGTTGGCCTGGATTGGTGATCTTTTCCCGTTTGCGATACTCATCAAGCGAGGAATTGTAGACTTGCCAGAGATTTCTTGCATGTGCGATGCAGTGCTCGACAAATCTGAACCAAGCTTGGGTTTGACACACATGGCTCATCGGCAAATCGATATTGCGGAGTCCATGCTGAATTTCCGTCAAATGGCGGGCTTGGGAGAGGGCCAATGCTGCATTAGGAGCTTTTGGTAGGTGCTCGAGGCGATTGAAGAATTGCCGTACCATCGGCCTGGGCAAACCCAACAATTGCGCCGAAGATTCGATGTGGCGAACAAATGGCTCTATGCGATCATGGTCCAGGAGGTAGTTGTGCCATGGTTCAGGGACCAGTCCACTTCTTGGGCGTCTCTGGATCGGTAGGGGTGAAGTTTCCAGAGCGATATGGTCTAAGTTGTGGTTGGATCTGCTGGGAACTTTGATCGATGTGGATTTAGGCAGGTCATGATCGATAATGACGTGGATTCCAGCGGCGGGTGCATTGGATCCTTGTAGCGATTTAGCGGCCTGATCGATGAGGAAGTTTTTGTACCAAACCCCTGGGTGGAAGGCTTCGGGTTGATGGCCACCCATGATCCACATCATGGATGATTCGAGCGAGGGTTCTTGGGTATAGCTTCGAGAATAAGCTCTCGCGGCAGAGACGACTTCGCTTCGGGCCGATTCACGAAGTTGCTTGATCCAAGCAGGGATCGAATCGCTGGCCCAGAGTCGCTGATTATCGATCACCTGAGAGCAGAACTGACTGTGGTCCGGGATACACAGATCTTGGTTATCGCTGCGCGGGGCGCGAACGACCGGGTTTGTCACGAGCAGCACTCGATACCGCAGCCAGCGGGATACAGATCCGGGAGTTCAAAGCCTCGGGCTCTCATGGCAAGGATGCTCTCGTCGATGATCTGGTTGTAGTGTTTGAGTCGAACGCCACCGTCGTCCATGGCGCCACCGAAGGAGCGGGCCAGGTCGAGGTAGATCAGTGGCACGGGGACTTCGACGATCGACAGTCCTAGCATGGCGGCTTGTGCCCAGAGTTCAAGAGGCATGGCATAACCATCGACGGTGATACGAAATTGCTCCAGGGCGCTGGTGCGATAGGCTTTGAAACCGCAGAAGGCATCCGTTAGATTCCAGCCGAATAGATCATTGATTCGTTTGGTGATCGTTCGGTTGATGAACAGGCGTTCAGGGGGGGGAGGAAGGGTGTCCCCATCGAATGTTTTGAGGTATCTTGAGCCGGTGACGATATCGGCTTTTTTGCATGCTTCGACAAACATCGGGATGCGTTGGGGCTGATGCTGACCATCGCAATCGAGGGTGACGATCACGTCGTAGCCTTCGGCGATGGCATATTCGAAAGCGGTCTTGAGTGCGGCGCCATAGCCACGGTTTTGCACGTGATGAATCACGGTGATGTCTTTACGATTTCTGAGCAGATCACTGGTGCCGTCTTTGGAACCGTCATCGACTGCCAAAACATCCGGCGCGTAGCGAACCACCTCGTCCAGAACACCATGGACGTGATTGACTTCGTTATAGACAGGGATTGCAGCCAGCCATCGGGACATAGGAATTACCGATCGAAAAAGAGAACAAAACACCCGAGCATTGTAGGTGGCCGGAAAGCGAGGTCAACAAAGAGTCTTGCGATCAGTCCGAGGAAGCTTGAGGGATAGCAAGCAGGTGGCTAGGTCCAAGGCAAGCGTCGGCTTCACCGATCCCCGGAGCCTGTTTACGATCTTGGTTCAAGTAAGGGTGATCGATGGAAGCCATTTGGTTGAGTTTTGGCAATTTGAGCCATTGGACGCTGCCGTCGCTATAGAGGATGTTCAGGCCCCGGGGACCGTGGTACTCAAAGTCACCGTCTTGAATAAATTTTGCTTGCTCCACAGGCAACGTATCCCCGATCCAAGCGACCCTTGTAGGTGACTCGATCGAGGGTGCGCAGTACTTGCCGTCGACGATGGATCCCATGTTGTAGGAGTAGTCTCCTCCTGCGAGCATTCGCCAAACGTAACGCGTGGATTCAGGGGCTTGGAGGAATTGTTTTGACGTAGGGATATTTGCCAAGAGCGAATCGCTAGCGTCATTGGGGCATTGTAGCCAGCGTTTGCTTTCAAGTAGATGATTGTCTTGAAGGCGGATTGAATAGATGCCGGCAAAGGCCAGGGGGCCGTGAAGTTCCAATTGGGGGAGTCGATGGGTGGGTTGAAAGTGGGCGAAGGTGCTCAGTGCCGAGCCGATGTTTCGGAGGTTCTCGGCACACTCCTGGCGCCGGGCCGACTCGCGCCACTTGAGGATCCCTGGGAGGATTAGCGAGAGAATCACGACTCCGGCGGCTAAGGTCACGAGGCTATCGAGCCAAGCGACTCGATTGCTCGAATTTTGAGCCGCTGGGGCTTCGCTTGCCAAGAATGGAAAAGCGGGTGCGGGGACTTGGGACTGCTCATGGGTTGCTGAGCCATTCGCGGCGATCGCGGCCATGGTCGATTCGACTAATCCATCAGGGGGATTCCATTGTGGATCGTCTTCGGTGGGCTGACCGATGGGCTCATGCGCTAAAGGTTCGAGCATCGACCTTAGATCTCGCAATCGCAACCGCAGCGATTGGCTATGAGAAAGAGCTTCCTCGATCTGTGCATTCTCTTGATCGGATAGTCCACCGAGAATATAGCCCAGGAGGGTTTCGTCAGAATGTATTGGTAGTTCACCACTCATGGCGTCGTAGCAGCGCGGTAGGGTTGATAGCTGGGAGGAAAAGTGCCTCAGCTATCTTGTTGCATACGCATCCAAATCTCGTTGAGTTTACGCATGGCGGTAAAAACTCGGCTTTTCACAGTTCCGACTGGAATATTCAGTATTTCTGCGATATCTGCATATTTCAGCCCTTGGTAGAAGGCCAACTGGATGAGTTGTTGGGTCTGTTCGCTTAGTTGACTGACGGCCAGACGGACTTTGGCGGTTGTTTCACCTTGCATAGCCAATTCATCGGGCGATGGCCCGGGGCTCGATAGCCGACTGACCATGGACTCTTCCGAATCCGAATGCTGCAAGGTTCCATCAAGGCTTGCCATTTGGTGACGCTTGTTGCGCCGCATGAAGTCGATGGCTTTGTTGCTTGCGATTGCATAAAGCCAGGGTCGAAATCGTTTTCCGGGTTCGAACTGCTCGATCCGCAAGTGAACGCTCAGAAATGTACCTTGAAAGACATCTTCGGCATGCTGGGCGTTGCCTAAGAAGCGGCGAAGGAATGTGTACAATTCCCGTTCGTAGCGTCTCATGAGAGACTCGAAATGATCGGGTTGACGATCCTTCAGGTAGGCTTCGACGAGTTGCTCGTCGGAAAGCTCGACAAACGGGTCGCTTCGAAGGTTCGAGCTTACAGGGCCCGAGAGTCCGAGATCCATGTCGATCGATTTTCGGGTCGTTGGCATGGTCGTGTGTGTTCCGGAAGTGATGAGGAAGGCTTGTCGTGGGCTGAGTAAATTTCCAAAAGCGATCAGGCTGCTTAGATCTGCCGGATGACCTTGAAGTTCCCCGGGGATCCGGAAGTTCCCGGGTTGCTTTGGATCGCACGGGCGAGGCTGGACTAATGGTTGTAGTTTATCGACCAGCAAGCCCTTAAGTCAAAGAGCTCGCCGAGGAAATGCCCGCAAATGGTCGGATTGGATTAAGGGAAATTCCTAAAAACCCGGGTACTCAAAGCCTGAGGCCTGAGATCATCCGTTCGAAATCCTTGTCGATCTTGGCCAAATCCTGTCCGAAAAATTCTTGGAAATCCTCGAGTCGCTGCTTGGCATCCGAGGGGTTTCCTGGCTGGCGTTGCCTGAGTTTTTTCAGGTAGGCGACAAATTCCTTGGGTTTTTTCTTGATCAGAAAGTAGGTCAGTCCCCAGGATTCGCCGTAGGCGGCTGCGGAAGTGTCCCCTTTGCGAAAGCGGTCGTCTTGGGTCAGGAGGCTCAGGAGGGAGTCGTCGGGTCGATTTCGGAAATGATGGAGTAGTTGTTGTAGGTTGTAGGGATTGATTCGACCGGCTCCGGCCCAACCGGTGGAGGTTCGTGTGTCGGCTGACTCGAAGAACGTAGCGATTCCTTCGCTGAGCCACAGCGGGTTGTCGCCGAGTCGCGTTTGGAGTCCGGTGTTGAAAGCGATTTGGTGGCAAGCTTCGTGGAGGATGGTTGCGATTTGTCGTTCGGCTTGGGGTCTGGAAAAGATTTCACCCAAGAGTTCTTCGCGTTGTACTCTGGCACCGGGTGGCAGGATGCCTTCGATACCTGTTAGATCAAAGGTAGCGAGTCGATTGGTAGTTTGCGTGTAGTATCCGAACGTATGTTCGCCACCTTGGAAGTCCCGTTTGGAGTACTCGACATAGCTATCTTTGTCTTTGAAGATCAGAGCGACTAAGGGGAATCGAGGGGCTTGGAGATCGAGGCCTTTTTCCTTCCAGAATCTCAGGAGTCCTTTGTACATTTTTTCGTACAAGCTGGCGTTCCAGCGGGCGTAGGTATCTGAGGTGTCATAACAGATCACGAAATGTTCGGTGGTGAACGATTTGGCTCCAGGGGGAAGTAGTTCGATCGTTTTCTCTGCGATTTCACTGGCGCTTAGGGGGTTCATCGGCTCGTCGATCGAAACGATTTTGGAAATCGATCGTTTGGGGGATACGGCGATAAGTTGGCCATCGGAGCATTGCACGAGCATCCCTTGGGTGGGATGTTCGGTGACCAATTCGCCCCGCAGTGGGGCTTGCTCGTTGTCATCGAATACGATCTCGATGTGCTTGGGCTCTTGGCCGTGGGCCGACTGGCAACAGGTGGCTTGAAGTGTCAGTAGTGCAAATACGATGCGAGTCGTAAGACTCACTGCCAGAGCGATTGTGGATTGGGTCGCAGTGAGGAGTTGGGCTTGTCGCTTCAATTGGGCTTCCTTTGCTGCTCGATGGGACTGGGCCAAAGTCTAATTAGTCTTGATCCGGGGCCTTCTTCGGGGGCGAGGATTGTTTGCGAAAGACCGCGACGATGTCTTCGACCGGGACGACGTAGAGTTGGTTGTCGGGTTCGAAGTCCACGGGGATCGCGTTTTTGGGGTGGAAGATGATTTTGTCGTATTGGCGAAGGGGCATGTCCTGGTCGTGCTCGACTTGGCGGGAGATTGTGACGATTCTGCCGGTGATCGTTGGGATCTCGGCTGCATCGGGTAGGGCGATTCCCCCTTTGGTTTGCCGTTTGGGTTCGTCCTTTAAGACCAGGACGCGGGCTCCTACGGGTTCAATGGTTTCGAAGGTGTTTTTCTTGGTCATAACGGCTCTTAGAGGGTACTCCTGGGGATCCATGGGGGAAACGAACCTGAGCTATTATGGAGTAAAACGGGGTTTGAGGCCAAGGAGATCATTAAAACTTGCGATTTTTTGGACTTGCAACTCAGGATAAAATCGTCATACTCCGAGGCCCAAAACGGGATAAATTTTACATGTTTTCAGCCGTCCTTTGATGTGTCGGATCGTTTGTTGATCCGTCCAAGAGACGACGGTGGCCAACGCTGGCAATGGGTTTGGTAAAGCAATGATCGAGACGATTGAAGTCAAAAAGCGAGGCACCAAGGGTTCGCGAGCGATGATCAAGATTCGCGAAAGTGGCGCGATCCCAGCGATTCTATACGGGCACGGCGAAGAGAACATCTGCCTGACGGTATCCTTGGACACTGTCAATAAATTGATCAAACACGGAACTAAGTTGGTGAATCTCCGGGGAGATATCACCGACACGGCTCTGCTCCGAGCTGTCCAATGGAGTTCGATGGGTGATTACATCATCCATGTCGATTTTGCTCGCGTTTCACAAACCGAAACGGTCGTCGTGACGGTTCCGGTTCACCTCCACGGCGAAGCCCCTGGAGCGATGTCGGCAGCAGGTCAACTGAGGTTTGTGTCCCATGAACTATCGGTTCGATGCCCTGCGGCTAAGATCCCAGAATTTATTACCTGCGACATCAGCCACCTACAATTGGGCCAAGCGGTTCACGTGAGTGAACTGAAGTTGCCTGAGGGTGTTGTCCCTGTGACTCCGGGTTCGATTGTCGTGGCTCAAGTAGCCGCCGCTGCCGGTAGCGATGTCGAAGCAACGGTGCCAACGTCTGCTGAACCAGAGCTGATCCGCAAAGAGAAAGCGACTGAAGCGGGGGCCTAATGCTCGCCCCAAAACTAGTCGTCGGACTTGGAAATCCAGGTACACAATACGAAAACACAAGACACAATATTGGGTTCGATTGTTTGCAAAAACTGCATCAGTCGATTGGATCGTTGCCGGTTCAGTCCAAGTTTGAGTCGAAAATGGTGAAAGGCTCTTTAGAATCGCAAGAAGTGGTTCTAGCTTGGCCTTTGACCTACATGAATTGCAGTGGACGGGCTGTCGGACAGATTGCTCGCTACTACAAAATACCTTCGGAATCGATCCTCGTGGTTTGCGATGACCTTAGCCTACCACTAGGAAAGTTGCGGATGCGTAAGAGTGGTTCCAGTGGCGGACAAAAGGGGCTCGAAGATGTCCTGAAAGCCCTGGGAACACAGGATGTACCGCGACTGAGGATCGGCATCGATCCGACACCTGAGAATCGCCAGACCGTGGATTACGTTCTGAGCAAATTCTCAAAGAAGGAACGAGAGGTCGTCGACGAGTCACTTGGGCGAGCCCTGGAAGCTGTCCAGTGCTGGCTCAAAGACGGGATCGACATTGCGATGAACCGATTCAATGCCTCGAAGTAAATCGCACCAGCAAGTCCACCAAATATAGCCCCAAAAACAAGTATCCCTTCAAAGTACAAGTAAAGAGTCGTCCTAAGCGAGGAGTAGTCACGTTGGCCAACGCATCCTACGAATGTTTGTTCATTTTCGATAGCAACCACTACGCACGCGATCCAGGTGGCATATCCAGTCGCGTCCAGTCCATGATCACCGAACTCGGTGGCGAGATCCTTGTTAGCCGCCTATGGGCAGAACAGCGCCTGGCCTATCCTATCAAGGGGCACTCCAAGGGCACCTACTGGTTGGCGATCTTCAATCTTGACACGCTCAAGCTCAAAGAGCTCAACAGAACCTGCCAACTCAACGACAGCCTGCTTCGGCACATGTTTACCCGGCTCGATGCACGCTTGGTGGATGTTCTTGTCGCCCACGCCTTGGAAAAAGTCGTTGTTCCTATCGACCAAATCGAACGCGTCGGCGCCGTTGCTGCCGTAGGTGCTGATGACGAAGAGGAAGTGGAAGTCGAAGAAGGCGAGGAGGAGTAATCGGCAAGGAGCCAGAGGCGGGAAATAATTTTCAAACCAAATTCAACCCCTCCCCCCTCCTTGTTTGTAAAATCTGCGACATGCTTCCCGTTTAAATTCCTCAAGGAGTCTAGGATCATGGCCAGTTTTAACCGAGTTATCCTCATCGGCAACCTCGTGCGTGAAATCGAGGTCCGACATACGACCAACACGAAAATGGCGGTTTGCCAAAACGCTATCGCCGTCAACGATCGTAGAAAGAACGCCGCGGGCGAATGGGTCGACGAAACCTCCTTCATCGACGTGACCTTTTTCGGAAGAACCGCTGAACTCGTTAGTCAATACCTGACCAAAGGCTCCCCGATCTTCGTCGAAGGCAAACTCAAGCAAGACACTTGGGAAAAAGACGGACAAAAACGTTCCAAGATCCATGTCATCGTCGAGAAAATGCAGTTCCTTGGTGGCAAGTCCGATGGTGCCAAAGGTGAGGGCCAAGCCCGAACGACCGCTCCAAACCGGTTTTCTGACCCAAATGGATATGCGAACTCGCCCGACGTGGTTCAACATCCAGAAATTCACGAAGAACCGGTCTACAACGACCCAGAAATGCCCTTCTAAAAACCCCTTTTTGTAGATATAACACTGGGCCAAAGTCCCAGAACCATTTCAGACCAACCGATCATGACTACCCCACCAAAGACCGCTCGCAAAAAACGAACGCCTCAGTTCCCACGCCTTCCTAAAGGCCCCAATGGCGGTATCCAGTTGATGCTCATCCAAAACGTGCAACATCTGGGCAAAGCTGGAGAGATCGTCGAGGTCAAACCAGGCCATGCCAACAACTACCTTCTACCCGAAGGTCTCGCGATCGTATCGAATGACCATCACAAGAGGATGGTTGAGAAGCACAAAGAGAAGCTTATTGCGATTGAGAAAAATCGTTTGGTTTCCCTCCGAGCCCTGGCCGATCAGGTTGGTAAGCAATCGATCAACGTCGAGGCCAACGCGAACGAAGAAGGTCATCTCTACGGTAGCGTCGGTACTCCTGAGATCGTTGCTGCACTCAAGGCCAACGGTGTTGCGATCACTCCAGATCAAGTCAAGCTCGATGGGGTACTTAAGGAACTTGGACTCTACACGGTCAAGGTTCAGTTCCATCCAGAGATCTCGACCGACTTGAAGGTTTGGGTTGTTCCTGCCGCAAGCAACTAAATCGTCTCAGAGCATTCACAACGAATCAGATTCAATACAACGCAAGAGGCAAGGGACCAAAGTCTCTTGCCTCTTTGGCTATAAAGCACGATAAATTCGGTTCTTCAGGTAATTTTGTGGGTAGGAATCTGGATTTCTCGTACTCCTACTCGTACTCGAAGCCCCTAAATCCAAACGGTTCTTTTCGAGTACGAGTACCATTTCATTGAGGACGAGTACGAGTACGAGTACGAAAAAAGCCGGAAGCGTATCCTACTAGCCACAATAACTCCTCAAGAATCTAATTCCTTAAGAGCCCAAAGCGTGTGATTCAATGACAAGCCACCTCCCTCGCGAAGAATACGTCGAACAAGCTTACTTGTTCCGCATTCTTTGGGAGCGACTCGGTCAAGATCTCACTCTACAAGATCTTTTGCAACAGTGCCGATACGAGGTTCTGGCAACGACGAAGCTGCCCCTAGCGATCGACTTCCTCAATAGCGAATTGAAGCACTCTGGTGCGATCGCGCACGGAATGCGACGGCTCGGGCATTACTTCACTCCCTTCCAAGCGTTCCTTGTTGGACAGGCCGAGGAGGACAGTGGCAGATTTGATTTTCGTACGTCGCTATTGGTGTTGCAGGCAGAGGCTCTCTACAAGAGCTCAGCCCAGTTCGATCGTCAGGGATTGTTCTTCTATCAATTCGAATCGCTCTGCCGACATCGGCTTTCCTATGATGCGGGACTGAGGGCCATGAGCCTCGATCCCCACTATGACAAGGACTGGCAGGAGTGGCTGATGATTGTTCAAAAGCAGTTGGGGCTCGTTGATCTTGCCGATTTGATCTACGGACGGAGCGAAGATTTTGTGGCTTACCGCAAACGTCACTTAGGGGCTGAGGCACAGGCCGAGTACCCGATCCTTTTTGGCATTCGAGAGGGAAAAATCGCTTATGCCAATCGTCGCAAGGAGCCCTTATTCCTTTTTGCGGCCATGCAAAGACACCTTGGGTATCCGCATGTACCTAAGCGAGAGACGGTGGATCAGACCCTGGAAATGATCCCTCAAATGCAGCGCCGCATCGAACGGCTCGAAGCACGCATGAAACTCATGGAAGACGAGCAGCGTCAGGGGATCGATATCACCAAATTCTATGGCAAGTCGATCCCTCCGATGGCTGATTTGTCCGATGATATCGATTTAAAGGAAAACAATTGATCGAGTTTCAGGAATCTATCGATTCGTGATACAATCTAACAGCGTGATTTGATCCTACTTTGACGGACTACCCAACCTCGAATCGACAATGAATTCAGCTGACCAGGCGCAAGCCGACCTGCAGCGCTTAGAGCGCGCTCGCGAGCAGATCGTTAACCAACTCTCGAAGACCATCGTCGGCCAGCAGGAAGTGATCGAGCAGTTGCTCATCAGTATCTTTGCCAAGGGGCATTGTCTGCTCGAAGGTGTCCCGGGTCTAGCCAAGACCCTCATGATCAGCACCTTGGCCAAGACCATGAGTCTGTCCTTTAGTCGGATTCAGTTTACTCCTGACCTGATGCCTGCGGATATCACAGGCACAGAGATCATCGAAGAGAACAAAACCACTGGTGGTCGCGAGCGACGGTTCATGGAAGGCCCTCTGTTTGCCAACGTGGTTCTGGCTGACGAAATCAATCGGACGCCACCGAAGACTCAAGCGGCGTTGCTCGAAGCCATGCAAGAACGACAGATCACCGTCGGTCGTGAGCGACACGCCCTCCAGGATCCATTCTTTGTGTTGGCCACTCAAAACCCGATCGAGCAAGAAGGCACGTATCCTCTTCCTGAAGCCCAACAAGACCGCTTCATGTTCAAGGTTTGGGTCTCCTATCCTACCTTCGATGACGAGTTCGAAGTCGCCAAGCGCACAACCGGTCGCGGGTCGAGTGAAATCCAACCCGTGCTCAGTGGCCCGGAGATTCTGTCGCTTCAGGAATTCATTCGAGGCATCGAAGTCTCCGAGAACGTCATCCGATATGCATTGGCCTTGGTTCGTCAAACGAGAATCGGACAACCCGGTGTGCCTGACTTTGTGCAAGACCAACTCGCTTGGGGTGCAGGGCCTCGAGCCGTGCAGTTTTTAATTCTGGGGGCCAAGGCCAAGGCGGCTCTTTCAGGCCGTTCTCATGTCGATATCACGGATGTCCAGTTTTGTGCCAAGCCTGTACTACGTCATCGAATCGTTGTGAACTTTGCCGCCGAGAGCGACGGGATCACCAGCGATAAAGTCATCGATCAACTGATTCAAAATACGCCGACTGCTCAAGACCAATTGCTGCAAGATGCCCGATTCCAAAAACTATTTGCATCCTGACGCAATCCGGCGAATCTCTTCGATGGAACTCCGGGCTAGGAATGTGGTCGAGGGATTTCTCTCGGGCATGCACCGCAGTCCGTATTTCGGTCAAAGCGTTGAGTTTGTGCAACACCGACAGTACGTTCCGGGAGATGACCTTCGGCACATCGATTGGAAAGTATGGGGACGCCAAGACAAACTCTATGTCAAGCAGTATGAGGAGGACACGAACCTTCGATGCACACTGCTTGTCGATGCCTCTGCCAGCATGGCCTATGGACGCGGATCGCTCAATAAATTTGATTATGCAGCGACGATTGCCGCTTGCATGGCCTACATGAGTCTGCGTCAACAGGACTCTGTGGGGCTGACGGTCTTTGATCAGAAGGTCCGAACCAAACTCCCTTGGCGCACAAGTCGCAGTCATCTGCAGTCGATCTACAAATCGCTTGAACAATCTCCGGTGACCGAGAAAACGGACTTGACCAAGGTCTTTCGCGAGATCAACGATACCTATCCTAAACGTAGCTTGATGATCGTCGCATCGGACTTTTTAGGAAGCGAGAAAGAGACCCTCAAGGGTTTAACGAGCCTTCGTAGCTCGGGGCATGATATTTTGGTCTTTCACATCATGGATGATGACGAGCTGGATTTCCCCTTCAATGATCCTACGCGTTTCGAAGGGATGGAATCGATCGATACACTTACGTGCAATCCCCGCGCCTTGAGGGAAGGATACCTTGAGTCTTTGCAACGATTCCTCGATCGGGTGCGTCATGCCTGCGCGAGTGCTCGCATCGATTATCAATTGATCCGAACCAGCCGGCCTGTCGATGCGGCTCTATCGGCGTATTTGAGCGCTCGGATGGCTCATATGAGAAAGAGGTAATCGGGTCATGCAATTTGCCTATTCGCCCCTGGCTTGGGGATTCCTACTGGTTCTCGTTCCGCTTCTTATCCACCTGATCAACCTTGTCAGGCACAAGCGGACTCCTTGGGCGGCCATGGAATTTTTGCTCGAGAGTTATCGCAAGAATCGTCGATGGGTTTGGCTCAAGCAAGCGTTGCTCATCGCATCGCGGATGTTGGCCATGGCGCTGCTTGTCGGGATGCTTGCCCAATGGCTGACCGACTCGAAGATGTTTGCTTGGATGGGACGCACCAGCGTCCACCACTATATCATTCTCGATGACAGCGCATCGATGCAAGATTCTGCCAACAATAAATCGGCCTACCAAAACGCCTTAGGCGCCATCGCATCGATCAGCGCGTCAGCCAAACAGGACTCTCAAAATCATTTGCTGAGTATCTTCAGAACCTCCAAAGTCCAACTAGCTGCCCGCATCGCATCGGGTGATCCGGCAACAAGCGATCCGGCTTCGCGAGATCCTGGTAAACCCAGTGATGTTCGAGCCGATTCGGTTGCGGATCTACTTGCGCAAACCATTCCAAGCGATCCATCGGCTATTCTGACGAAGATCAACAGCACTCAACCGACCTCGATCGAAACGAGCATGTTGGATAGCCTCGATGTGGTCTCGCGATTGATTCAGTCGAGCGAAGATCAAAAATCGATCGTCTATCTCATGAGTGATTATCGAACCAAGGACTGGTCAAACCCCGTCACGGTGCGTCAACGCCTCCAAGCCATCCAAAGCGAGTCGGTCGAGATTCAGTTGGTCGACTGTGTCGAAACCAGGCACGAAAATCTTTCAATCACCAGCATCGAACCTCGCCAAGAAGTCCTCGCGGCCGGAGTTCCAACGATGGTCAATGTCACCGTTAGGAATCATGGAACCACCGCTGCAAGAAACGTCTCTGTCCGTGTATCTGCGGTCGACTACAGCAGTGTATCGGCTGAACCCAAGCCCTCGGATCGCTTCTCTGGACTCATCACCGAATTGCCTCCGCTGCTGTACGAACGGATCGAACCAGGTGAGTCGGCAACGCGGAATGTTCAAGTCGTATTTCCCAAGAGCGGATCGCATGTTGTGCAAGCTGAGTTGCCACCCGATTCGATCGCTCCGGATAATCAAGCCAGTTGCGTATTGGATATCGCTGATGGGATTCGAGTCCTGCTGGTCGATGGTGATGCTGGTGGCAAGCATTCCTACTTCTTCGAATCGGCCTTGGATCCAGGTGGAAATGCCCGGACTGGACTGCTGATCCAACGCGAAAGAGCCGAGTACCTACGAGACTCCGACAGCGTGGCGCTTGAAAACTTCGCTTGCATCATTTTGCAATCGATCCCTAGCCTCGATCCGAGGGCTTTGGTCAACCTGCATCGCTATGTGTCTGCAGGCGGGGGACTTGCGGTTTGGTTCGGAGACGACATTTCGACCAACGACTATCTCCGAGGCTACTCGAATTGGGCAAAACCGATTCCGGGTGCCGATAACACTCTGCCGCTGTTACCTTTTGGTTTAACTGGCCCGATGGAACTGAGCAAACAACCTGGTGATGCGACACCTGATTTGCTGGCTGAGCCCCATCCGATTTTTGCACCCTTGCTCGGGTTGAGCAATTCTCCATTCCAGTTCGTGCGTGTCGAACGCTATGTTGGAATTGACGCTAAGCTCGAAACCGGAGCCGAGAAATTATGGAAGCCAGTGGCGAGCCTAAGGAATCGAGATCCTCTGATGGTCGATTACCCATTGGGTGCCGGTCGAGTTTTGATCGCTTTGACATCCCTGGATCGTCGTTGGAGCAATTGGCCTCAAGATCCGACGTTTGTGGTGGCTGCACTGAAGATGGTTGGTTATCTGTCGAGCTTCAAACTGCCTGAAACCTCAAGGCCTGCTGGAACCGGTCTGCGTTGGGATTTTTCAGCTCAGGAGATGCTTCCCGAGACACGATTGGTTCTGCCGGCTAGCAGTGCCCGAGGTGTTCGACCGCTGGTGCAAATCAATGCCACCGATATAGGCGAAAATTCGCTTCAAGCAAACTATGGAATCAGCCCCGAATCGATCTCTAGCGACGCGATTCGAGCTCTCACTAGTTCGGGTGTTTTCGAATGGTGGGGGACATCGATCCAAGGAGATGCCAAAGTAAAGAATTCGGCTCGCAATACGCCTGGAGTCGAAGGGGACACCGAGCGAGTGACGCCGACGGATTTGGCTCGCAACCTATCGGGCGTAAAATTCAATTACCGAAGCGCTCTATCGAATGCTTCGGATGTGAGTCTCGCTGGACTCTCCAACCGCAATATGCTCCTACTGGGCCTTTTGGTGGCCCTGCTGCTTGCCGAACAGTGGCTCGCATGGAGCACCTCGTATCACTTGCCCAAGCGATCGTAGAGGAGCAAGGATCCGAAGTATGGATTTAATCACGAGTTGGATAAATCGAAGTAGCCCTTGGGTGCTAGCCCAAGATGACGTGAGGGTTTACTACCAATGGATGCGGCTCGAACAACTCGACCAGTGGCATCATTGGTTCCTGTTGGCCCTGTGCTTGGTCGCTATCATTTCTTGGGTGGTTTACTGGTATCGCAAGGATTGGGAGGAGTTGCCCAAGTCGCTCGGCTATGCGCTACTGATCCTGCGACTTACCGCGTTGATCGGTATCTTCATCTTTTTCATGGATTTGCAAAAGCGAAGCGAACGTCGCGATGTGCGATCCTCCAAAGTTGCAGTCATGGTCGATACGAGTTTGAGCATGACCATGCCGCTTGAGGAGACACCGGGTAGGGAGTCGACAGGCCCCAGCCGCATCGCAGCGGTTCAGAAATTCCTTGGGCAATCCGGAGTGCTTGAAAAGCTTCAAAAAGAGCATGACACGACCGTGTACCGCTTTGACCAGGGGACGCGACCAAGCGTCGTTGCATCGTTCCAAAAACCGGTAGAGACAACCCTGCGCAGCGGATCGATCGAAGCCCGAGAGAGGCTGCTAACGTACCTGCGAGCTACCGCTTGGTTTGGTAGTTTGCTGACACTAGTTGGGATGGTGGCGATGGTTGCAAGCCTGCTTGCGAGGGCTCTGGGCAACTCCCGTGTTTTTCTTTCCTATTGCATTTTGTTTGGTGTCGTTTCTGCCATCAGCGGCTTTGTTTTTATTGCGACGGCGATCCTCCGCGCCGAAACGATTCCTTGGCAAGCTCTTTGGACAAGCCAGCCACTGGCTTCGATACAATCCGAGCCTATCCAGCAGCAGGCTCCCAAGGACAAGCCGTTGGCTCCATCGGAGGTTCCATGGGAGACGGCGCTTTCGGCCACAGGAACCGAGTCGCGGATCGGTGATGCACTTCAGTCGGTGCTCGAACAGGAGCAAAGCTCGACTTTGGCCGCTGTCGTGCTCCTGAGTGACGGGCGAAGCAACGCGGGTGTCGATCCTCAGAACGTCGTTTCGCTTGCTGCACGGCAGGAGGTTCGGATCCATCCGGTAGGATTGGGGACCGAGAAGAATCCGATGAATGCCAAGGTGCTCGATATGGAAGCGCCCAAGCGGGTGTTTCCTGGCGATCGGTTTCGCATCAGCGCATTGATACAGGCCTCTGGGATGCAAGGTGTTCAAGTCCCGGTGCAGTTGCGACGTCGTCCAGGAGGTGGGTCGACCGTTGGGCCTACGATCGAGGAGGAGCGAACACTGACGCTCGAGGGTGACGACACGATCACGAGCATCTCCTTTGAGGTTGTTCCTCGTGAAGTAGGGCCTTGGATCTATGAACTGAAGATCCTGGTTCCGAGTACCGATTCGAATGCCTCGGACAATCAGTTCGAAGCCGAGGTGCGCGTGGTCGAGCCGAATTCGACGATCCTTATTTTGGCCGGTGGGCCGACTCGCGAATATCAATTCGTGCGAAATCTTTTGTATCGAGAACAAACGGTACAGTCGCACGTTTTCTTGCAGTCCAGTGGGCCTGGGGTTTCGCAAGAGGCCAAGCACTTGCTTACGGAGTTTCCTAAGACGCTCGCTGAGATGACTCAGTATGATGCGGTGATCGCGTTTGATGCCGACTGGACGAAGCTGACTTCTGAACAGATCGATGCTTTGGAAGCTTGGGTATCGCAGCAGGCAGGCGGACTGATCGTTATTGCCGGTCCTGTGTCGACTCCTAAATGGGCTGGAAACAGTGCTAGCGGCAATCGAAATGCCGAGATCTTGCGCGGGATGGTTCCGGTGATCATGAACACCCGAGGAGCACGTTTGGTCTCGATCGGTCGCTTTGAATCCGAGACGGCTTGGCCGCTGACGTTGGCCTCCAACGCGTTGGGAACGGACTTCTTGCAAGTTGGAGCGACCCCCGAGGAGAGCCAGCAAGCTTGGGAGCGATTTCGGGGCGTTTATAGTTTCTTTGGCTGCTATGAACCGAAACCCGCAGCAAGTGTGCTTTTGAATTTCTCGGATCCTACGACGTTCGTCAACAATGCCGCACCGATCTATTTGGCCAGTCAGTTTTATGGAAGTGGCCGCGTGGTGTTTCAAGGGGGAGGTGAATTTTGGCGGATGCGAGAGGTAGGTGAGAAGTACTTTGACACCTACTACACCAAGCTGGTTCGGTGGGCGGGACAAGGTCGATTATTGCGGGACTCGGATCGGGGCATGTTGCTCGTGGATAAGGAGCAAGCCATCGTTGGGGAGCAGGTCATGGTACGAGCAGTGTTGAAGGATGCTCAGTTCCAGCCGTTGGTTCAAAGCGATGCGACGGCCAAGCTGATCGAGCCGGGTGGCCGCTCGACGAATCTCAAACTCATGCCGCTTGCCGATCCAACTCAAGCTGGCGTGTATGTTGGACAGTATGTGACACGCAAGACGGGGACTTATGAGGTGCAGCTTGCCATCGGGTCGCTTACTGATCAAGTCGTATTAACTCAGCAGACGGTTGTGCGAGTACCAGCCTTGGAAATCCAGCGTCCGCAGCGCAACGATCCGCTCTTGAGTGAGTTGGCATCCAAGACGGGTGGCAAGTATTGGGTTGGTCTAGGAGGGCTCGAGTCGATCGCAAGTACGATCAAACCGCGAGAGCAGGTCAATTACTTGCCCAACGCCCCCGATAGCGAGTTTCGCCAAAGGCTTAACGCTTTGCTCATGGCGTTGATCGCCGGCGCGCTGAGCCTCGAATGGCTCACCCGCAGACTCAGCCGATTGGCTTAGAAGGTTCTTCAGGAATTATTGTGGCTAGGAGTACGAGTACCGCGTTGCTGAGTACGAGAAATCTAGATTCTCTACCTACTAAATTTCGTAAACAATCGCTATTGTTGGGCTTCTTCGTTGATAGCGGTCTTCCACAGAAGGATCGGTTCGACGGTTAGTTCGCTACGTTCGAAGTCGCGAATCGCTAGTTCCAAATCAAAATCCTTATTGGCTAAGCATTTGCTCAACGCTTGCTTGGCCTGCTGCTGGGCATGGTCGGTCTGAGTACTATCCGCTTTTGAGCGATCGAGAGCCAACCAGCGGTAGAAGCGAAGGTTAAATATCGCTAAATCCTTGCCTTGATAAAAACTATTCTGAGCTTCAAAATAACTTTGGTGCTCAGGTGCTAGGACAAACTCTTCCCAGTTTCGAGTCGTAGCGATCACCGCTTCGTACTTGCCGGAATGAAAGAGGATCCGACAACGCTCAGGATAGAACGCTATAAACCGATCGAGGATCCTCCAGTCGTACATCTCGGGGTAATCCGGACTTTGTTTGAGCGACTTCAAAGCTTCATCGGCACGCGCAGACTCATCAACTTCTCCCGATTCGAGGAGCAGGTTTCCCAATTGGGTTAAGGCGCGCACGTGGTGAATCAGAAACTCGAACCGCTCAGGGTGACGCTTGTAAGCGTCGATCGATGATTCCGCAACCGACTTACAAAGTTGGATTTGTTCTTCAAGGTTCTTCTTGGCACCCCTCAAATTCACCATGCGCACGAACTTCGAATTGATCAGTGTGTCCAGAACGATGAAATCGCCGGGATTCTTGGTTAGATAACTCTCTGCAGCAGAGATTGCTTTGGAACTCCACGTCAGTCCAGGCAAGCTTGGATCCTTGTCGTGTTCGAAGAGCGAACTCATTTGGGAAAGCCCATTAATCCAGGGTATTTCCATCTTTTCTTTGTAGGATTGCTTGGTCTTGAGAAACTCGATGTATTGGAGCGACTTTGCCCTGGCCTCGATTGCCCGGCTTTTGATCTGTTGCTGAAGCTCTCCTGGTTCCGTTAAAAATTCATGCAAGTAGCACAACGAGACATAGTGGTTCATGATCTGCAAGTGTTGGACTAGCTCCAGATCGTCAGGTGCCAACTGATGCGCTTCTTGAAGGAGCGGTAATTGACGTTCGAGATTTTCGAGCAATTCCGATGGCAGGACTCGTTTGCCGGCGACTATCGCATCGTTGAGATCGCTGTTGGACTCTCGTATCGATTGGAGGAAAAGCTCACTTATTTTTGTTTTTCCTTCGGCGATGTCCCTCTGTGTTTTCCACTCGCGACTGAGCAAGAATACAGTCACCAGTAGGGATGCGATGGTTGTACCTATAAAGACCGAAAACTTTGGATGATTCCGTACCAGTTCCACCAACGATTCCAACGCCGTCGGCTTTGCGATACTGATCGGTTCACCACGAAGAAACCTCTGTAAATCTTCAGCGAGGTCGCTCGCTCTTGGATATCTGTGTCTTGAATCCTTCTGTAGGCATTTGGTGATGATTGCATCGAGACTCGAAGGAACTTTGTCCTCCAGATCCCCGGGTTTGCGAGGCGCACCCTGGACGATGTTGGTCAAGGTTTTAAAGTGGCTACGGTCGACGAAGGGGTGAACTCCATAGACCAACTCATGAAGAATGACACCAAGGGAAAAAAGATCCGAGGGTGTTCTCATCGAAAGACCTTGTACTTGTTCGGGAGACATGTACGAAAGCGTACCGAGAACCTCGCCATAGTCGGTCAATGGTTCCGTCGATGACTGATCGATTTTTTTGGAGAGGCCGAAATCGGTCAGCAGCGGCCAAAGTCCTAGTCCTTCGCTCGACTTTGGGTCGCAACTCTTGAGCAAAATGTTTCCGGGTTTCAGATCGCGATGCAGGACCGCCATCGAATGGGCTTCATCGAGAGCCTCGGCGATCTTGGATATGAGCCAGGCGGCTTGCCTGGGTGAAAACCGATTAGGATTGTTAGAAAGTAGTGTCGACAAAGAACCGGATTCGGCCCACTCGAAAATGTGGTAGGCGATTCCATCGATCTTTCCGATCTCGAATTCTTGGATGATGTTTGGATGTTTCAGTTCGAGCAAAATCTCACCCTCGAAATCAAAACGCTCCAGCGGGATACGCTGTGTGGACTTCGACGGTCTAAGGACCTTGATCGCAACTCTTTTATTTTCAAGTTGTCGATCATCGACCGCAAACACGAGCCCGTAGGCTCCGAGCCCAAGGCATTCGATATTGGTAAATCGTCTTGCGTTGTTTTCGCAAACTACACCTTCAATCCAATGCGTACACTGAGTTTCATCTTGGGCATCGACTGACTCGATGCGATGCTCTTGTTTTGCAAGATCGCACTGTTTTTGGAGTCGGAGTATCTCCGATGGACTAGGTTCAGACGATTCAATCAATGCTTTGGACATGGTGGGCAAGATGATTTGTTGGGGACAGTTCGGGCGGGTAAAATCAATACGAATAGGCTTGTTCGGAGCGCACTTCGCGAGCGATCTCCCGTAGGCAGGTGTTGATCAGGTACCGTACATCGTCTGCGTTCCGCTCGATCTTTGCACCGATCTGCGCATAGGTCATCTTTTTGCGAAATCTCCAGCGGAGCAAACGTTGTATCTCCCGAGGTTGCCTGAGCAAAGCAGCCAGGGTTGCACAAACCATTTCCTTTTGAATCAAAACGTCGAGTTGATTATGATCCTGCTGATCGGCAATCACATCGATTATCGGAATCTCACCGAGGTCGGTCTCTTGGTCGGTACCACGTTTCTTGGCTGAGACTCTGCGTCGTAAGCTTTTGATTTGGTTGCCCAGTGAGCAGGCTAGATAAGCGGTGAATTGTCCTCGGTTATCAAAACGTCGTTTGGGACTATGGCTCGTCAGAGAGACCCAAGTATTTTGGATTGCATCGGAGATTCCATAACGCCGACGCAATTTGCTACACCAATGCTCTTGAGCGATCTGACGTAGCAGAGGGTGGTAATAGGACATGAGTTCCCGGATAGAGTCGGCATCTAAAGCTTGAACTAAATCGGTAACAGGAACGCCATGGATGGGGCGACTATCGGGGCTTTGCATGGGGATTGCGAAACACAAAATGTAATAGGTTCGTGTGGGTCGCAATCCGTCGCCGAACTCTCCAGAGAGTTGATAATATAACAGCAAAACCGTTGTGTTGTCATTGCATAGAAACGCGTTCTGACAGTCCAAACGCAAGCCGAGTAAGAAGCGGAATGAAATCCGAAAAAATCAAAAAGAAATTATTGATGCGTCAAATATTCGCCGAGCTAATAGCATCGATCTTCGTGGGGAGATGCCAAAGGCCAATGCTGACCCTTAGCCTATGCGCAGCAGATCGGAAGAGTCTCCGAAACGATCGGCCTTGATACCGACTTGGTGCAACATCCAAAGATAGAGATTGCAAAGAGGGGTATTGTTAGGGTAACGCCAATGCCCAGATTTGCTCAATCGACCGCCGGCCTTACCGAGCATGAGAATCGGCAGATCGTCGTGGTTATGACGGTCTCCATCGGAGATACCGCTTCCATAGATGATCATCGTTCGATCTAAGAGCGATTCTCCGGATTCCTCGACCGCCGAGAGTTGATCGGCTAGATACGTTAGTTGCTGTAGATGAAAGACATTGATTTTCTGAAGCTTGGCTTGCTTTTCCTGACTCTTGCCGTGGTGCGAAAGATCGTGGTGGCTTTCGGGGGCTCCGATCTCAGGGTATCCGCGGTTGCTCCCTTCGTTGGCCATCATAAATGTCAATACGCGAGTTGCATCGGTGCGGAGGGCAAGCCCGATCATGTCCATCATCAATTTGCAATGCTCTTCCCAGACTCTAGGTACACCGGCAGGACGAGTGTAGTTGGGCAATCCGTTTTCGCCTAACTGGAGTTTGTCGCTGCGACCGATGCGATTTTCGACATCGCGAACCGCATAGAGGTATTCATCGAGTTTACGCGAGTCGGCTGCTCCTAATTTGCGCTTTAGGCTATTGGCATCCTCAAGGGCAAAGTCCAAGACGCTCTTGCGACGGGCGGCACGTGGAGTCGCTGGTGCACCGTCGGTGACTTTGTCCGGCGTTCCAAAAAGCCGTTCGAAGACACTTGATGGATCCATCTCCTTGGCAAGAGGACTCGATTCATTTCGCCAAGCCAAGTTGCTTGAGTAGGCACAGGAGTAACCGCTATCGCAGTTCCCAGATTGCGAGGAGCCTTCCATGCCCAACTCAAGTGAGGCAAAACGAGTTTTATGCCCAATCCCTTGCGCGGCGACTTGGTCGATCGATATGCCGTTTTTGATATCCGCCCCGTCGGTCTTCTTTGGATGCGCACCGGTAAGAAACGACGCACCGCTACGAGCATGATCCCCAGGGCCGTCGCCATGGTCTCGGGCCCCATCGAGCGTCAATCCCGTAAAGACGTTCAACGACTTGCGATGCTTAGCCAGAACCTGGAGGGTTGCCGGCAGTTCGAAGTTCGTCCCCTCGGTGCTCGGTGTCCAATCCGACATGTGGATCCCATTGGGAACCATCATAAAAAGCATCCTGGTTGGCTTTTCTTCAAGCGCCGTCGCAGCCCTCGAAACGGGCGTCATCGCTTCAAGCCATGGCAGGGTAATTGCGGTGCCAACCCCACGCAGTACGGTTCGCCGATCGAGTTGTTTCATGGCAGGTCCTCGTCCCTAGTCCCTTTTCGTTGAAAAGGATCGCTGTTGATTATTCCGAGCAAAAGATCACCGAAGCGATAATCGTTCTTTGAGGCGTGGGATAGGATCTGGTCAATTGCACATCGGTCATAGTATTCTAACCCGCGTCCGATGCCATAAGTCATCATCTTTTCGGTAAGCGTGCGGACGAACTGCTCGGATTTTTGGTCGCGAAGCAAACGAATCAGATCACCGGGATTATTGACTTTCTCACCCGTGGGCAATTCACCCGACGCATCGATCGGGGCACCTCGATCGGTCGTTCTCCAGCGTCCGATCGCATCGTAATTCTCAAGAGCTAACCCAAGCGGATCCATCTGCTTGTGGCAGGCAGCACAGGCCGGATTGGCCCGGTGTTGTTCAAGCTGTTGCCTCAGAGTCCCCACCAGCTCCCCCTTTTCCAACTCTGGAACACCAGCAGGGGCCGGTGGCGGTGGTGTTCCCAGGATATTGTCCAAGATCCATTTGCCTCTTTTGACCGGGCTGGTTCGTGTAGGGTTGCTCGTGACGGCTAGAACCGATGCGTGGGTCAAGATCCCGAGTCGCTTCTGCCCTTTGAGAGAGACCTTCTGAAACTTGTCCCCATCGACCCCAGGGACACCATAGAACCGCGCGAGCTTTTCATTCATGAACGAAAAATCCGCATCGAGCAAACGCAGCACGCTCATGTTCTCTCGCAGGATGTAGAGAAACAGATAATAGGTTTCCGTTCTGGAGTAATCGCGGATTTGCTGGTTCCAATCTGGAAACATTCCTTCGTTGGGTGCAAAGTTATCGAGTTTGCGAAGCGTTAGCCATTGTCCTGCGAAGTTTCGCACGAAATCTCTAGCTTTATCGTCCCGAATCATTCGGTCGAGTTGGGAAGCAAGAACTCCAGGCTGGCGCAACTGATTCTTCGAAGCCAGGGTCAAAAGCTCCCGATCTGGAGTCGAACTCCACAAAAAGTAACTCAGTCGCGTCGCCAACTCAAATTCGCTCAGTAGCGGGTACTGCGCACCTACCTTGGTAGCAGGTTCCTCGATTTTGAAAAGAAACTTGGGGCTCACTAGAATCGCAGTCAGCGCTGTTTGCAGTCCTACCTCATAACTATCTCCAGCTTGCACTGTCTGGTCGACGATCGAGGCAAGGCGATGGAGTTCATCATCGGTTGCTGGACGTCGAAAAGCGCGACTGGCCACTCGGCGCATCACATCTTTAGCTGCATCGATAACGGATCGCGAGGAAGAGGGGATCGAATCCCTGACGAGCTCACGATGGGACTCGGGCAAGGCTGTTTCGGGAACTTTCTCGATCGGTTTTTGCCCCGTGAGTCGCAGATCATAGATATAGAGATTGGTGTCTTGAGCAGGCTGTCCGTCCTTGGCAGGGATGTAGTGATCGTTGACAAAAGCGATCTCCAAGACTCGCTTGCCGGCGCGCAGCCTCAGTGGGATTTTAAAGGACTCGGCATTGTTTGGACCTTCCGTCTTGACCGTAACTTCTTCGACCTTCTTTCCATCAACCGAGATCACGACCTTTGGATATCTCCCTTCGGCAGCCGAACCGGACATACCCAATTCCAGCACGTACCGACCAGTCCATGGCGCTTGTTCCTCAAACTCCGTTTTGCCGTTGGAGAAAAAGACGAAGCGGTTTCCTTCGAACTTACCACCCGCTTCGGACGTCAGTTGGCTGATCTTGCGGGGCGAATCATACATTGGACCGGTACTCGGTGCCACGATGACTTTTTGGCTAATCTCTTCGGCAGCCCGCAGATATTTTTCCATCAGCAGCGGAGGCAGTGTCAACACATCCCCGATGTTGTCGAAGCCATATCCGACATCGTCGCCGGGAAAGCCTATCGCTGGCTCGTAATCGATCTTGAAAAGATCCCGGATCGAGTTTCGATATTCAAACCGATTGATACGCCGCAGAGTCACAGCACCGGGGTTAGGAGTCTTCCCGCAATCGATATCATTGAGGGTGCTCTTGATCCATTCTGAAACAAGCTTGCGATCTGCCTCGGTCGGCTGGGGCGAGTCGGCAGGGGGCATGTCGGCGATATCAAGCCTTTGGGCTACTTTCTCCCAAATCCTTCTTTCCCGAAATACACTCTTGGCATCGGCGAAATTGTTCAGAGCCAAGCCGCTTTCGGCCTGTGCACCCGAGTGACAACCAATACAGTACTTCGTCAGGATCGGCTGAATCTTGCGCGAGTACTGCTCGTTGCGTTGGTTCCAATCCGTGGCAAGTGCGCGCGGAGGAACCAAGCTCAGAACGATGCCCAAAAACACCAAGCAAACCGTAGAATTACGTAGGGCTCTAGCCATCGCGCAATAATCACCTCGGAAACCGAATCCGTTTGAACCTTTTTGTTACCAAGGAATTGTAACCTATGAGTTCTACAAGCGAAGAATTGCTTCAAAAGAAATGTCTGCCATGCGAAGGGGGCGTCGAAGCCTGCTCGCTCGAACAAGCCAAATCCCAGCGAAGTGCCGTCCCAAACTGGGAACTTCGACCCGATGGAAAATGGATCGAAAGATCCGTCCGATTTAAAAACTTTGTCAAAATGATCGAAGTGGTCAATCACATTGCAGAGTTGTCCGAGGCCGAAGGCCATCACCCGGATCTGCACTTGACCGGCTATCGAAATCTCAAGATCGAGCTAACGACTCACGCCATCGGTGGTCTGAGCGATAACGATTTTATCCTTGCCGCCAAAATCGATGCGATCCTTGCTCAATCCGGACTTTAAACCCCACTTCAACGACGCTTCCCACCATCCCTCCTCATTAACGCATTCCTATTTTTGCCCCACCATCTTTTTGCCCTCCATCTTTTTGCCGATATTTCTTCTGCCGCCAGCTTTTTCCGCCGGTAGCTTTTGCCGTGTCATACAAAAAAAGACACCGGTTATTTCCGGTGTCTTTCGTGATTCGTCAGGTTCTGATTTACAACCAAAACTTCTACTTACAGAACGGTTTTGATCGTCTTAACGATCCGAGCCAAAATCTTGTATGGATCGGCTTGGGAGTTCGGACGACGATCTTCGAGGTAGCCCTTATAGCCACTGTTGACGAAGCTGTGAGGAATTCGAATCGACGCTCCACGGTCAGCCACGCCGTAGCTGAACTTGTCGATCGATTGGGTCTCGTGCAAACCTGTTAGGCGCAGATGGTTATCTGGGCCATAGGCTGCAATGTGTTCGTCGCGATACTTCTCAAAGGCGCTCATGAGTTTCTCAAAGAACTCCTTACCACCTTGATCTCGCAGTTTATCGAACGAGAAGTTCGTATGCATGCCAGAACCGTTCCAGTCACCCTTGATCGGCTTGCAGTAGAACTCGATGTCCAAACCATACTTCTCAGCAAGGCGAACCATCAAGTAGCGAGCGACCCACATGTCGTCGCCAGCTTTCTTCGAGCCTTTGGAGAAGATCTGGAATTCCCACTGACCCTTGGCGACTTCGGCATTGATCCCTTCGAGATTGATCCCAGCATCGAGGGTAACATCAATATGCTCTTCGACGATCGCGCGAGCGATATCGCCGACATTCTTGAAACCCACGCCGGTGTAATAAGGACCCTGAGGCGCTGGATATCCCTCATCTGGGAATCCCAGCGGGCGACCGTTTTCGTAAAAGAAGTATTCTTGTTCAAAGCCGATCCAAAGGTCGGACATATCCTCGCACTGGGCTCGGAAGTTCGATGGGTGAGGCTCACCGTTGGGAAGCAGAACTTCGCAAAGAACTAAAAAACCGTTCTTGCGAGTGCTATCGGGATAGAGAGCTACAGGTTTGAGCAGACAGTCCGAACTACGACCTTCGGCCTGTTGTGTCGAGCTTCCGTCAAAGCCCCACATAGGTAGATCCGCAACGCTCGTTGGAGCCTTGTCGACGATCTTGGTTTTGCTTCGCATGTTGGGCTCGGGTAGATACCCATCCAACCAAATGTACTCGAGCTTGAATTTGTTATCCGAAGACATTTAGCTAACTCTTTCTTCCAAAAACAAAAAAATAGACAAACCGCCTAAGCACACCTTCCACGCTGAGGTACGGAAGCCAAAAGAGTCGGTCTACGCCGAAACAGTTTTGGTAGCTTGCGTCGCGCTGTAGAATCGTCCCTCGATACGGCTCCGTCTACCCTTCGTCGCCGCGATCGATTCGATCCTGAAGTCCTTCGATTGCAATGTGGCTTTCGTAACTAAGAAATCGAGATGATTTCACGAAAGCAAACACCACAAACAAGGGCGCAATTGCTAAGCTGATATGCAACCGCAGACTGCATACTGTAGCGAAGCTATGGTCAGGGGCAAGCGACCCGCGAAGTTTCTTTAATCGTAAAACAGACAGGAATCATCGAAGCTTATGCATTCCATGCCGATTCTCCTGGGGATCCTAGCGGCCATGGCGGTGGCTTATCGATTCTACAGCGCATTTCTGGCCGCCCGAGTCGCCGTCTTGGATTCCTCCCGAACCACCCCAGCCCACGAGCTTAATGACGGACAAAATTACCATCCGACGAATCGATGGATCTTGTTCGGCCATCATTTCGCCGCCATCAGCGGAGCAGGGCCATTAATCGGGCCGGTTTTGGCGGTGCAATTCGGGTACATGCCCGGTTTGATTTGGCTTGTCATTGGAGTCTGCTTGGCCGGTGCAGTCCAAGACTTTCTTGTCTTGGCCGTGAGCCTGCGACATCGTGGCCAGTCGCTGGCTAACATTGCCAAGTCCCTTTTGGGACCCAAGCTGGGGGTGCTGACCTCGATAGCGATCCTGTTTATCGTCATCATCGCTCTATCGGGCCTGGGTGTCGTGGTTGTCAAAGCACTCGGAGGGGAACGTGTAGCTTTGTATCCTGGCAGTATCATCGAGTCCTCAGAGAACATGGCTCCCCAAGCTGGAACTTCTGGGCCGGTGACCTATCGCGTTCCAGCCGGCTCGAAGGTTTCTTATCCTAACGGCACCCAGTTGCTGCGCAGTGAAGCGTTTGTGATCGAGATGCCCGAAGCCGACTCGCACCCTCGAACCAGCAGTTTGCAGATACCCGAGAAATCTTATGAACTGATCCGAGGAAGTTCCTGGGGTACGTTCACGATCGCATGCACGATCCCGATTGCTCTTTTTGTCGGATGGTACATGTATCGATTCCGCAAGGGTCGTGTCGTCGAAGCTTCATTGATTGGTGCTGCGGCTGTTTTATTCGCGACGGTGGCTGGATCCTGGGTCCAAGGATCCTCGATCGAGCCTTACTTTTCATTTACACGCAACGGAATCATCCTTGCGATTTGTCTCTATGGATTCATCGCATCGGTTTTACCGGTTTGGCTACTGCTGTGTCCAAGGGATTACCTTTCGTCGTTCCTTAAGATCGGTACGATTGCGCTATTGATGATCGGTGTATTGGTAGCCAATCCGAAGCTCGAAGCTCCTGCAGTCAATCCTTATTTTGCCAATGGCGGGGGGCCATATTTTCCAGGGGCGATATTCCCATTTGTTTTCATTTGCATCATGTGTGGAGCGGTATCGGGATTCCATGCATTGGTTTCCTCTGGGACTACGCCCAAGATGGTTAGCAATGAGAAAGACGTACGTCTCATCGGTTACGGCTCGATGCTCTTAGAAGGTCTGGTAGCCGTATGCGCTCTGATTGCTGCGGCTGCATTGCCCCAAGGTGATTACTGGGCGATCAACATCGATATGTCCAAAGCCCACCAATACGCCGAGACGCTTGCCAAACTCAATGCGGACGTGGATCATTTGGATCAAATCGAGGCTCAAGTTGGCGGTGAAACCTTGCGGGGGCGAACCGGTGGTGCAGTCACACTTGCGGTGGGAATGGCGCAGATCATGACCAAAGCATTCAGCATCTTTTCGATCGGCTCGGTCGATTCTCTCGTGAAGTACTGGTTCCATTTTGCAATCATGTTCGAGGCCTTGTTCATCCTGACGACGATCGACACAGGGACTCGGATCGCAAGGTTTTTGTTGCAGGAGCTTTTAGGGAATGTTCATCCCAAGTTCCAAAAGATGGATTGGTGGCCGGGTGTATGGCTCTCGACAGCTTTGGTGACCATTGGCTGGGGGAGTTTGATCTGGACCGGATCGATCGACACGATATGGCCGATGTTTGGGATCGCCAACCAACTCCTTGCAGCCATCGCGTTGTGCTTGTTGACGACATGGATTTTTAAGGAAGGGCGAGGGCGGTATGCTTGGGTGACGATCTTGCCGATGCTTTTTGTGACGACGACAACTTTCACGGCCGCTGCGCAGATGCTCCAAACACGCTTCTGGCCCGATTTTATAACCGGGTACAAGTCCGGCAACTTTTCGCAGGCGCTTCGGGGGGGCCTCAGTGGCTCGGCCATCATTCTCCTTGTGACCGCCTACACGATCATCTTGGCAAACGCGATCGCCAAATGGGTGTCCGGCAAAAAAGGACAAACTCGTTGATGTAAACCGCCCAACGATGGCTCAGTCAAAAATATTCTGACCAAAATCGGGCGTAAAACTCCTTGATTTCTAAAATTAGGAGCTATGGACGATTCCAAGCTCCCTACACCCCACAACAATTTTTTTCACTATGCGCTTTCTCATGCGAAGGCTGCCGGAGATTTGATCCAAACGCATTTGCCTGCAAGTTTGGTTCAGCTCTTGGATCTCAATTCGCTTGAGCTTCAGAAAGATTCCTTCATCGATGAGGATCTGCGTCAGAGTTTCTCGGACCTGCTTTATTCAGTTCGGCTTGGTGAGCCAACTGGCGAGCCCATCGAAGGTCAGATCTATCTGCTCTTTGAGCATAAAAGCCACTCGGATCCGATGACCTGCTTTCAGCTTCTGCGTTACATTGTTCGAATCTGGGAACAGCGGCTTAGAAATGGTCAGTCTTTGTGCCCTGTATTCCCGCTGGTGATTTATCATGGCCAAAAGGAATGGTCGGCTTCTAGGAGTCTCGAGGAACTCATTGGCGGTCCGAGGGAAGTATTTGAGTACGGGGTTCGAATGTCATATCCTGTGTTAGATATTGCCAGAATCCCAGATGAATCGCTAGCGACGGATCCTTTTTTGCAAAGTGTCCTTGGTCTGCTAAAATACAGTCGCAGACGGGATTTCGAGGAAAAGCTTGAGTTCCTTTTGCAGTGTTTGCTTAAGAGTGGGACGATCGAGATTCGTCCGGAGCATATTGAAGCGGTTGTTGTTTATATTTCGAGCGTGAGTCCGACGATTCCAATGGAAAGCCTTACGATGACGATCCAAAAGATATTCCACACCCAAGTCGAACCAGGTTCGATCGCCGACCAGTATATAACAAGAGGACGTCAGGAGGGACGTCAGGAGGGACGCCAGGAGGGACGCGAGGAGGGACGCGAGGAAGGGATTCAAGAGGGCCTGAAAAAAGGACTGATCCAACTCATCCAAACCTTGCAAGAGATCTTAGGCTTGCCCAGCAGCGATGGATCGAATTTCGAAGCCCGAACGATTGAGGAGCTGCAAGCAATCACCAGCGAGCTTCGCCAGCAACTCCGTGTTCGCAGTTAGTTGGATCATTGGCTGTTCATCTTTCCACAAATCGGTTCTTGAGGAATTATTGTGGCTAGTTGGATACGCTTCTGGCTTTTTTCGTACTCGTACTCAATGAAATGGTACTCGTACTCGAAAAGAACCGTTTGGATTTAGGGGCTTCGAGTACGAGTACGAGTACCGCGTTGCTGAGTACGGCCACGGGTCAGAGCCCAGTGCTACCTCTCACTTGATCATCTGGGGTTTTGGCCAGGAGAGTAGCAGTTGAACCATGTTGGTTTGATTTGAGTTATACTTAGAAGCTACTTACCCAGAGGGAATCAACTCCGCCTTCACTCCACTTTTTCATGATTGATTTGAATATGCTCAAGCATCGATCCATGCTCCGTAGAATTTGTTTTGGATTGCTGGTATGGCCTGTCTTTGGTGGAACCTGCGATTTTTCGTCTGCCCAAAACGAATCGGTCAACACCGAGATTGTCGATAAGATCAAGCAGGAGGGGATGGAGCGATCCAAGGTGATGGAGACGATTAGCTACTTAACCGATGTTTCCGGACCTCGATTGACCGGAGCTCCCGAAACAAGAGTTGCTGGCGAATGGGCCAAGAAGCGACTCGAAGAGTACGGCCTGGAAAATGCTCATTTGGAACCCTGGGGGCCCTTCGGTCGAGGCTGGTCGCTTCAGTCCTACCGAGCCAACGTTACTGCACCGAACTTTTTCTCTCTTATCGCCTACCCAAAAGCTTGGACCCCAAGCACTCCGACCACAGTTCGAGGAGAACCTATCTATTTGGATGCTAACACCCCCGAAGAACTTGAAAAGTATCGAGGCAAACTCGGTCGCGCGATCGTGCTGCTCAGCCCACCACGCGAGCTTAAGCCGTGGTTTGATCCACCAGGAGCAAGGCAAACCGATAGCGAACTATTGAATCTTGCGAACGCAGAGGTTGGAGGCTCACGGCGCCGCAGGCCACCTGGAGTCGAACCCGGAGCACCCGCAGGTGGCTTGAACCCCACCACCCCTAGTGCTGGTACCCCTACACCGCCATCCGGTGGTGCAGCTGAGGGTCAACCTCCTAGGCGAAACAACGCACCTGGAATCGGTGGTAGCTTAACGACCGACAAATGGCAAATGTGCTACGACGAAGGAGCAGCGGTGGTTTTAGAAGCTGGACGAGGGGACGGCGGTACGGTCTTTGTCGCTTCGGCCACCATGCCCCGAAGGGCTGATCCGCAGCGCGAGATTCGCAGCCCCGGCGAAGGTGGTCCGATGTCCCGAGGCGCAAGGCCTTGGACGGTCGATTCACCCCCGATTTTGCCGCAGATGGTCGTGGCCGCCGAACACTACAATCGCTTGGTTCGCATGGTTCAAAAAGGGGTCTTGCCCCAGTTGGAGATCGACATCGAATCGACCTACCATGATGGCGACAACAACTGCTTCAATATCATCGCCGAGATCCCCGGTAGTGAGCTCAAGGACGAAGTCGTCATGATCGGAGCTCACTTTGACTCATGGCACTCTGGCACCGGTGCAACCGACAACGCGATCGGTTGTGGCGTGATGATGGAAGCGATGCGAATTCTCAAGTCGATCGGTGTGGCACCCAAACGCACGATCCGTATCGCCCTTTGGACAGGCGAAGAGCAAGGACTATTGGGTTCGAGAGCTTATGTATCGGAGCACTTCGGAACGTTGCAAAGCCCGCAGCGTGGTGGTGGCGAAGGTGGCCCAAGAGGTGCGATCCTCGAGTATAAACCCGAATATGAGAAACTCTCGACTTACTTCAACCTCGACAACGGAGCGGGCAAAATTCGGGGAATCTACTTGCAAGGAAACGAAGCCGCCCGTCCGATTTTCCGAGCTTGGTTAGCCCCCTTTGCTGACTATGGAGCATCCACGGTTACGGCAGCCAATACCGGTGGTACCGACCATCAATCCTTCACCGGGATCGGGTTGCCAGGATTTCAATTCATCCAAGACCCCATCGAATACGATACGCGTACACACCATTCGAGCATGGACGTCTACGAGCGACTCATCGAAGAGGATGCCAAGCAATCGTCGGTCATTATTGCAACGTTCGCCTACCAAGCCGCAATGCGGGACGAGAAAATTCCCCGCAGACCACTCGAAGGTAACCCGACGATGCAACCTGCTGGTGTGAAATCGGACGGATCGGAGTGATTGGACAGATCAGACAGATCTTAGTTGGCCAATGGCTAAGCCTGAGTCGTTCGGTGGTATATGCCTGTGTAAACAGACACGATGGCCGGCACGCTCAAGTGAATCGACGGCCAACTCGACGAGCAGCCGATTTTGAAACACTCCGCCACTGAGTCCTACCAACTGGTTTTCACCTAACTCCTTAGGTAGAGATTCCAGTGCATTGACCATCATCGTTGCAATCGATGCATGGATCTCAAAAGCAATCTGCGATGGGTTTGTTCCACATCGCAGGTCCTCAATCAACTGACGCACCACCGGGCGGCCATCGAACTCGATCACCCCGCTTTTAACGTGTACAGCAAAACGATACCCTACCGTATCTTGCTCGCGTTTGTAAGCTGCCGCAAAATCCTCAAGCATCATCGCCGCATGGCCTTCATAATGATTGGCATGGACCAAACCCAGTAGGGATGAAATACCATCGAGGAATCGTCCGATACTACTGGTGGTAATCGAAAAACTCGGAGCATCAAAAAGATCCACGAGCATCGACTGTTCGGACTCTTTGAGCAAACCCCAAGGGGAACTGGTCGTCCAATCACCGCAAGCTTGTAGATCATCGATCTTAAGCCCCGCATCGAGAACCATAGCCAATGCCGTACGCCATGGGTATTTGGCAGCGACATCTCCTGCAGGCAAACGAAAGGGTCGCAAATGCCCCAATCTGGAAAATTCGCTTCCTCGTATTCTCAGAAACTCCCCTCCCCAAATCGCTCCGTCGGTTCCATACCCTGTTCCGTCGAAGACAAAGCCGATCAACCCATCCTCATCGCGGATCCCCGCATCGATGGCAAGCGACGCTAGGTGGGCCGCATGATGCTGGATCGATTCACACAGGACACCAGGTGATCCTTCGCTAGGACTCCTAGCCAGTCGCTTGCCTAGCTTCGTTGTTTCGTAAAGAGGATGCATGTCGACCATGATCGACTCGGCAGGCAAATCGCTCTGCAAAATCTTTTGAATCGATTCCCCGATGCGCGCAAGGACCGCCGGATGGGAAGCGTCTCCAAGCTTTTGCATCAGATAAAGACCTTGTCCATGGGACATACCCCAAGCGGCCTTAAGATCCGCACCCAGCGCTACGGCAGTCATCGAACCCAAATGCGATCGATCCGACGAAAGCCGATAAGGAGTATTGCCCCGTCCCAAGCGTATCGGAATAAGCCCAACGCTTGTATCGATGACAACCGGATCGTCCAAAGGTTCGACGATTTGTCGGTCATGCATCAAGATCGCATCGACGAGATCTCCGAATTGCTCGATGGCTTGATTGTCATCGATCATCATCGGCTCACTCGAACGATTCGCCGACGTGATGACAATCGGCCGACCGAAGCGACGAGCAAGCAGATGCAACATCGGACTATTCGGGAGCATAATCCCGAGGGAGGAATCTAAATCAGAGATCCATCGTCCAAAGTTCGCTCGCCGAGTGCAATCCACTGGCTTACGAGCACCGACAACGATAGGTCGGTGGGATTGTTGCAAGGCGACGTGGGCCGCATAGGAGAATTCAGCAATCTCTACGGCTTGGGCGATTGATTCGACCATGAGTGCGAAGGGTTTATGTTCCCGATTCTTGATGTTCCGGATCCTTTGCGCAGCATGTTGGCTTTTTGCATCGCACAGGAGTTGGAAACCGCCAACACCTTTTACAAGAACAATTCCATCGGCTAGCAGGATGTGTTTGAACCGTTCGATTATGAATTCGACTCTGTCACTATTCGTGCTATGGATTGCTTGCGAATTCATCTCGCTCCATGTCCAACTCGGACCGCACTCAAAGCATCCGATCGTTTGCGAATGGAAACGCCTATTCTCAGGATCGGAGTATTCGCTATCGCACTTGTTGCATAAGGGAAAACGATCCAATGTCGTTCGTTCGCGATCAAAAGGTACGCTGGTTTGGATCGAGTAACGCGGTCCGCACTGAGTGCAACTGATCATCGGATAGAGATATCTGCGGTTCGCAGGATCGAAAAGCTCGCGAATGCAGTTTTCGCAAGGAGCCATGTCTGGCAAGGCATCGCACAAAGTGTGGCCTTGCCCTTGGCTATTTAGGATCGCAAACCCCTCCTCTTGGCCTTTGCCCATAAGCTGAATAGGGATGTCATCGATTTGCTCCGAATCGATCCGTGCAGACTCGGGCAGTTGCTCTCGCAGATTCAAGATGAATTGCTCTAAGTCCACCTTTGCACCTTGGACTTCGATGCACACACCTTGGGCGTCGTTGCTGACCCAACCGGTAAGTCCTATGGAGTTGGCAATCCGCCAGACCAAGGGTCGTAATCCTACGCCCTGCAGTCGTCCCGTAAGCTTGATCCTTTGGCGATTTCGACTCATAGTCACCAATGATGGTCGCCAGAGTCAAGGAACCGTCGCATGCTTAGAAAATCGATATCGAGTTCTGAACTGCCTTTGATAGCAAGTTCGCTTGCGATTTGACCAAGTACGGAAGTGAACTTGAATCCGTGGCCAGATAGACCTGCGACAACGACGACGTTTTTGCGGATAATGCGAGTGTCGCCATGTGAGCTACCCTTCGAGTGGGGTGGATCGAATTGATCGATCCCAACGACTCGGTAGCCTTGTTTGGCAAGAGCATAACAAGCCGCCGAGCCAACCCCTCCGAGTCCAACGACCAAGACGTCACTGCGTTGGGAGTTTAAGCCACTCGGATGCATGAGTTTCGTTCCCTAGGAGTAGCCGGTCTTGTATTCGAAAAACTCCACACTAACCACTAATCTATCGATAGACTGCCGTCGGCTTGCCCAAGATATCCATTTTGGGTACTACGCCTAGACCTGGTTGGGTGCTAGCAGCGAGTCGTCCATTGGTGCGTTGGGGGGCTCCGTCGGCGATGCTTACCGTAACATAGCTGTTGAAGTCGGTACTGGTAAACAGGAGTTCGGTCGGTGTGCTATGGGCAAGGTGAGCGATTGCAGCCGTAACGATATCGCCTCCCCAGGTGTCTTCGATCGTCATAGCGATTCCCATCGAGACGCACAGGTCGCGCGCTTGACGGATCTTGGTCAATCCGCCGAATTTACTGACCTTAAGATTGACTACATCCATGGCCAGATCGCGTCGGCCGCGAATGAGAGTTTCAAGTCCATCAATATTTTCATCGAGCACAAAAGGGTGGTCTGTTTGTCTTCGGACTGCGAGGCATTCCTCGTAACTTACGCAAGGTTGTTCGATATAAACATCGAGGTTCTTGACTCCTCGGCAGACGCGTACGGCTTCGTGTTGTGTCCAACCGGTATTGGCATCGGCGACGAGTCGATCGGTCGGATGCAGTGCTGCGCGCACCGCGTGGATTCTTTCGATATCGACATCGGGATCGCCGCCGACTTTGAGTTGGAAACGTCGGTAGCCTTGAGCTCGGTAGTCGGTGACATTCGAGGCCATTTGTTCAGGAGACTCTTGGGAGATCGCGCGGTAGAGATGGAAATCATCGCCGTAGCGACCGCCTAAGAGAGTGCACACGGGGAGACCAGCTTGCTGTCCGAGCAGATCCCAACAAGCCACATCGATCGGCGACTTGACGTAGGGATGTCCTTTGAGAGCCGCATCCATGTTGCGATTGAGCTTATCGATCTGAGTTGGATTTTGGCCGATAAGTTGGGGCGCAAGTTCGGCCAAACCGGCCCGTACGCCCGAAGCATAGGATGGGAGATACGCTGGGCCAAGCGGGCAAGACTCCCCCCATCCAACTAGCCCCGAATCGGTAACTATCGCGACGACGGTCGAGTCGAAGACGGTGACTGATTTTCCACCGCTCCATTTGTAGGTCACCTCGTGAAGTGGCAGGTCGACTTGATAGACACGGATCTCTTGGATTTTCATAGGTTGTTTTCAGTTTAGACATCGGATGCTTAAAGGCGATTGCACGCATAGGATAACCCAAGTTGTCCTAGGGTTGAATTGGGCTTGGAATCCATCAGCGGAAACATCTGTGCTATAATTTTTCTCTTAACTGGATTCAGGAACGATCTTACCTCTTCAATCCACCCTTACGAATCACTAATCACTAACCACTAACCACTCCCTCAAGGGTTCCTACCATGTGTGATCAAGATCATTTTGACGAAGACATTAAGAAGTACTCGCGTAGGGATTTAGGAGCGTTGGCGGCCCTAGGGATGAGCGCTGCGATTTTCTTTCCTCAGGATTCCAAGGGATTGAAAGTCAGCGAGCAAGACATCACGATCAAGACCGCTGATGGAGAATGTGACGCTTGTTTTGTAACGCCAGAGACTGGGGCCCATGCGGCAGTCTTGGTCTGGCCAGATATTTTTGGTTTGCGACCTGCGTTTCGTCAGTTGGCTAAGCGGCTTGCGGAGTCTGGTTACAGTGTTTTGGTCGTGAATCCTTTTTATCGTACCAAGAAGTCACCGACGGCACCGCAAGGTGCCAGCACACCGATTCAAGAAGTAGTACCATTAGCCCGTTCGCTGAGTGCTAAAACACATCAGGCCGACGCGGCGGCATTTGTTGCATGGCTTGATTCCCAACCTCAGGTCGACAAAAACAAAAAGATAGGAACGATCGGATACTGCATGGGCGGGCCGATCGTGATGCGAACGGCGGCAACGGTCCCCGATCGTATTGGAGCAGGCTGCTCATTCCATGGGGGTGGTTTGGTGACCAAGGAGCCTGAGAGTCCGCACCTGCTTATTCCTAAGATGAAGGCGGGGTTCCTTATCGCTGTCGCTGAGAATGACGATCAGAGGGATCCGGAGTCTAAGGAAGTATTGAAGGAATCCTTTGCGTCGGCCAAGCTATCGGCGGAGATCGAAGTCTACCCAGCAGCTCACGGATGGTGTCCACCTGACACGCGGGTGTACAACAAGGATCAGTCTGAGCGAGCTTGGGAAAGAATGCTGGCTCTCTTCGAGAAAACACTTCGTTAAGCGACTTGTTGATCGACCATTACGGCTGAATGTAGAAAGGGCTCGTTAAGATCCAGCAGTGAGGCTGGTTTAATAACTCAAGCCACAGTTCGACCCGGTAGTTGCCCGGGCCGGGGATCTGCCAACTGAGGTTATGATGATCACCTTCATAAACAAGTTCGCCCTGCGACTGTGCTAACGTCCGATAGATCTTCCACTTTGCTTTCAGCGGTGACTGGCCAACCAACTTCAAGTCCTCTTTGTTTTTGAGGAACTCCCAATCCAAACGCGAACCAATTTCATGACGCGTTTGTTGATGTTCAAGCCAGACATCGAACCCTTTCGAGTCGGCGATCCAATCGAAAGCCACAAAGCTTCTTCCCTCATCCAAGGCGTTCCATACGGCCTCTTGGGTAAGCTCGCTGACAAGTAGGTGTGTCCCTGCATGCCTTAAACTGTACCGATAGGGATCCAATTGCAGTTTCAACAGAACGTTTCCAGGTTTGGCCTCTTGTGGGATCTTAAGCAAAGGAGCCACTAGCAGTCGCTCGAGCCTGAGCAGTTCCTCGCCCAGTGCATCGGTTACGACCACCTTGCTATCTTCACCCAATATGATTCGGACTCCGACGTTCTGGTGTGCATCGTTGGCTGCCACGCCTGTATGTGGCGCGATCAAACAAAGCTGGTCCCATCGCGCCAGATAATCGTCGGGATAAGTTTGCAGGGCTGAAAAAGACTCCTGCGGATACTTGTCGATCAGCTCGGCGGTCTTGATCAGCCACAGAGGATTCTTCATCGAATCAATCATCCGTTTTTGCTTTTTGAAGTCTGCGTGCGTGTTGTAGATTTCAACGCCTGTAAGTCCTTGGATTTGCCAGTCCATGCGTTCTTCTAAGTGGGAGAGAAAGACATGTCCCCCTCGGTTGCGTACGATTTGTGTAGTTTGCTGAGAATCGGCGCTTTCAAATGGACGCAAACTCATCGTTGGATAAACCAACATACCCTTCATTTCAGCGCCTGGGATAAGTAAGACTCCGTCGCGGAGGCCTCGATGGCCGTCCTCGAAAAAGTCTTTCTCTTTGGAGGGGTGTTCGGTAAACAAGAGCACTTCGGTACCAGCTTGTTTGGCTGCAGCGACGATGTCGTCGATCTTGCCTCTCGAGTCGTGCGATAGTTCCGAGTGGACATGGAGGTTGGCTCTCACGGTTCGATACGGCCCACTGGGGCTAATTGCCTGACGCTCTTGAGCGTACTTTTCTATCGTGTCGCGGATCGCTTGGAGATTCTTGCGAGTGAGTCGATCGACCGCATCCTTGATTGGAGCATCCTTGGGCGATTCCTCCTGAGCGATACAATGCGACGGTATTGTTTGAAACCCAAGGCTAAAAATGATTACCCAGAAGACTTTGACACTCGTTTTTAGCACGATCCAATACTCCCGCGATAAAACTATTATTTTTGATCAGCTATATCGTAACCTATTTGAATTCCTTGGGTTAGGATACTACGCTGTTTGACCGCCCCAGTCTTTTGGTAAGTCGTTGGAGTGATCGTATGGATTGGATTGGCATTACCCGCATGCTTCGAGCCAAGTTGGCTTGCGCATTGGTCTTTGGATTGCTTTGGACTTGTCAGGCTGTGGCGGTGGGTCAAGAGATCTCGCTCAATACGCAATCGGTTTCGATTCAGGAGGATCAAGTCACGTCGATTGGTGGATTTTGGTATGTCTCGAAGGCCGAGCCAAAGACTTATTACTACCGCGATGCGGGGCGATGGCTCGATCTTTTTTCCTACCATTGCAAGGACTCGAACAAGGATGGGATTCCAAACCTGCAGATCTCCCATGATCAAAACCATTTGATCATCAAAAGCCAAGGCTATCCAAATCATCCGACAGCAATCTTTCCCAACAGCGATAATCCCAATACGATCAGCGTCCAGGACTTTACTTTCCGATTGCCTTTGGTTCCTCGCAAGAGTGAAACGATCACTCGATTGCCGATGGGACCTGTAGGCATGTCCCTCAATGGTGTGGTTTTTTTCAACCCCTTCGAGATGGAGGGACGCAATGCGGTTGCAGGCTATGACGAAGTATGGCTCGATTCGTGCTGTGGTCACCCGCAGCAAACCGGGGTTTATCATTACCACAAGTATCCAACATGCGTGAAGTCCCCTTTCGTCGACGACGGCAAGTCGCATTCGCCGATCATCGGATTTGCGTTCGATGGCTATCCGTTGTATGGACCTTACGAATCGGAAAACAGGATGGCGATGGAACTTGACGGAGAGCAGTCTCTGGACGCTTGCAACGGACATAGCGATTCATTGCGAGGCTATCACTACCATGTGACACCGAATCGATTTCCTTACATTTTGGGTGGCTATGCCGGAGAGGTCGAACCGACGAACAATCGCGAATTTCGTCGTAATTCAGGGCGTATGAGAACCGGGCCCATCGAAGATAACACGCAACCGGGCGATAAGTATGGGAAGATTATCACTTCGGTCCGCCCAGGAAACCTTGTCCAGGGTAAGTCGCATGAGATCCACATCGACTTTGATCCAACGCAAGCCCGACGCCCAATTCCCGAGGGAGCACCGACTTGGTTACAGATTGGGCCGTATGAGGCAGATTCGATTCAACGCACAGGCAATACGGTGACGGCAAAGATCACTATTCCCAAAGACGCAACGGTCGGCGTTTGGCTCGATTGCCACATGGAGTTTGGCTCGGATCGTCGCCCTTTGGTGATCAAGAGGAACGATGCTGCACGGGTGAGCGCTGAGTAGCTGTAAGTTACGCCTCCACTGGCATAAAGCCAGTGGTAGGCACTTTGAACTCTTTGAATAAGAGGCAATCCCAATCACTTGATCACTGGAGCGAAGTGAACGTAGTTCCAATGGCGATACAATTCGCTTCGTTCCAATAGTTCATTGTGCGTACCGACATCAGCGACTTTGCGATTGTGCAGCACGACGACTTGGTCTGCTGCCCGCAGGGTCGATAGTCGGTTGGGTAAGACCAGCACGATGCAAGAATGGTTGCGGGCTTCGATCAGCGCCCGAGTCGTTTCAGCCTCGATGCCTGCTTGGCTACCCGAGGGTTCCTCGGCCACAATGATGCTTGGTTTTTTTAGGAATGCTCGAGCGATTCCAAGACGAAACATGAGGTCTGGCGAGAGTCGTTGTTCATTAAAGCTAACAAGAGTCTGCAGACCATCGGGCAGTTCCAGTACCGCTTCACTGACTCGGGCAAGTTGCGTAATTTCTCTTAAGTCGACCGTCGCATCGCGCTGCAATCCAAGCCACAGGTTGTCCTCGATGGTTCCGGTGACCAAGGGTCCATTGGGTGCAATCCAGAGGCAGTGCTGTCGGATTGATTCGCTCGAAAGATCCTTCGAATCAACCTCGTCGAACATCAGCCTACCGCTTACGGGCTGTCCAAATCCCAGGATCATTTCGACCAAGGCTTTCGAGAGAAAGGGATCCGAGGAGATGATCGCAGTGAGTTGACCTGGCTTGAAAGTCGCAGAGACATCGTCGAGGAGTTTTTGGTTGTTGCCTGCTTGGAGCGTCACGTGTTCGGCTGAAACGCCTCGGGATAGGTTTTTCGAAAGCGTCTTTGTGGCCGGAGAAGAAGGCTTGGCCTGTATGCCGAGGTACTGGTGAATCTGCGCGAGTTTGGGTGTCGCTTTGGAGACTGAATATCTCGCGGATGCGATGCGATAGCCGCTGTAGATCGCTGCACAAATGCTTGCCGTCCAAACGAAGCCCGCTCCGATCGAGAGGTGTTTACGCGGATCGAGCATGCCCAGAGCAAGCAGAAAAACCAAACCTGTTCCAAATGCTGCTAGACTCAGTGGCACCAATGGTAACTTGGCCTTATCAAAGCCTAGTACTTGGCTAGCAGCATTTCGGTAGGTCATCATGTTCGATCGATAATGATCGAGGGTTTCACGAGAATCGTGGATCGTGGCCATCAGGGGGGCGGATTGCGCAACGGCTCCTAACTGTTCATGTGCCGCTGCCCATCTTTGTTGTTCGACCCAACGCTGCTTGATCTGGCCCGCTTGTTGCCATAGGTAAACGTTGCGGACGATCCAAGCTGCGATCAGCGCTGCGATCGTCAGCAGGGGATGGATCAGCAGGGCAAGGAGCACAAGCAGGCCGATTTGGAGAAAGTGCTTTGGATAGACTTGCAACCAGTTGATGATCGCCATGCGCATGGCAGGGATAGTCTGTTCGTGGAAAGACTGCAACAGACCGGCTTGGGCCGACAGGCCCCGTTCGATAGCCAGGGCACCTGAGTGATGGAATAGTCGTTGATGCACTTGCTCTTCGGTATCGAGTGCAGTTTGAACGCCCGCCCTGCGCTGTAGCCAATTCAAAAGGCTCATGATCGCAAGCCCGACTCCTAAGAGACCTACCAGGCCTAGGGCTTTGAATGAAGAGAGCAAATTCCAAAATGGAAGATTGCTATATGGAAAGCGGAAAGGACCAATGGAGGTGATTTGGCTTGCGGTATCGATAAGCACCTGCGACCCCTGCTCGAACGATTGCTCGACCCTCTGATGCTCCCAGCCCATCAGGTCGATGGCAAAGCCTCCGAGCAATAAAAGGGCCGGAACAAGCAATGCCAAGACCAACGCAAGGAAACTCGCTATCCATGCCGAACCCGGTGTCCTGAGTCCGCTAGAGGGTGGCCAAAAATTCGGAAACACGGTGAACTCGATCGATGGAGGAAGGATTTCTGTCGTTTCATCATTCCCCAGGATAATCTCGGTGCAAGCCTAGGTGCCAGTGGGGCCTTCGGATTGAGACACTTGGGGGGATTTTGAGGGGGAAAACTTAACGAAAACTCGCCTGTTGCCTTCACGCAACGCCCCATAACGCAACTTGTTGCTTTTTTACAACCTAGGGTTCTAGGGCAAGTTTCGGAGAATCGTCCAAGACGAGTCGAGATTCTGACTGTTTCTTTATCGGATCACACATGAACACCGCGAACCTCAGGGAATCTAAATCCAAGCACCAAGCTCCCCTTGGGACGATACTGTTGGTCGATGACGACCGTTTGTTGATCGAAGCGACCCGAATGTGGCTCGAACATCAGGGTTTCCAGATTTTCACAGCAGGCAATCTCATGCAGGCTCGAACCAAGCTGTCGAATTGCCCGATCGATCTGCTTTTGACAGATCTACGTCTGGACGAAGGTTGCGGTTTAGAAATTTTACGCGTAACCAAAGAGCTCCAGCCCGAATGTTACAGGTTGGCAATGACAGGGTATCTGAGTACCGACTTGGAGGTGCAAGCGACCCGAGCCGGAGCCATGCAGGTCTTATGCAAACCGCTGGACGATGAGCACTTGACTTCGACGATTCAACGGGTGCTTGGCGAACAACACTTGGCCAAAGAGGATCGGCGATTGTCCGAGGCACTTGACCAGCGGGCCAAAGCCCCGGTGCCCAAAGCCCAGGTGCCCTGCCAAGACCCATGGTTTGGCATGGGAAGTAAGATGCAAGAGGTTTTTGATTTGGTCGATCGGATCGCAGACACCAAAGCGAGCGTTTTGATCACGGGTGAGCCTGGAACGGGTAAAAGCAAACTCGCCAAAACGATCCATCAACTCTCTAGAGGACAAAGCGGTCCGTTTGTCGAAGTGGCTTGTGGGTCGATTCCTGAACCTCTCTTGGAGAGCGAACTTTTTGGTCATAGCGCTGGAGCTTTCACCGGTGCGATGCAAAGTAAACTCGGTAAATTCCAATATGCACAAGGAGGAACGCTGTTCCTTGACGAAATCACAACGGCTTCGATGGCCATGCAAGTACGACTCCTTAGGGTTTTGCAATCTCGGCAATTTGAAGCTCTAGGAAGCAACCAGACCATAACGACCAATGCGCGAATGATCTTTGCAACCAACGAAGATCTCAGGCAGGCTGTTGCGATGGGGCGATTTCGCGAGGACTTGTTCTACCGAATCCATGTGGTTCCTATCGAATTGCCACCTCTTCGACAGCGGCTTGAGGATCTTCGAGAGCTAGCTGACGGCTTCCTGGCCCAAGCCTGCCTGGAGTTTGACCGCCAGATCGATGGATTTAGTCCGGGGGCTTACCGAGCCATGCTCGAGTACTCATGGCCTGGAAACATTCGGGAGTTAGAAAATACCATCCAGCGAGCCGTGCTCGTGTCGATCGGTAGCAGGATCGAATCGCAAGAGGTCGAGCGATTGCTGAGCCCGAAAAAGGCTCTGTCGAGCAATCACTTGGCTCCAACCGAATCTCGGTTTGGCTGGTCTGAAAAGTACAAGGACCTTGAAGATGCTCTGGTTCGACCCGAACGAGAGATAGTCCTTGGGGCACTTGAGGCCCATGGATGGAACCGACAGGCCACGGCCGCGCGATTGGGGATCAACCGAACGACACTGTATAAAAAAATGAAAAGACTTGGGATCGAAATCGCAAATTCATTCCAATAAAAAAACCCCGCGTTGCCGGAGACGCCCGATAACCAGCAAGCGGGGATTGGTCCCACGTTAAAGGCCGAGCACGCCCGATGACTCAGCCAAAAACGCAAATCGGGACTGCTGCAATCCTAGGGTGCAAACACTGAAGCGACCACATCAGACGGAACCTGAGGATGGTTGGTGCGATGCCGATGAGCCCGTCGGTGCACGGTGCGCTTTGGAAAGTGCTAGGACAAACGACAAATCGGTAGAAGGTTATTTATCGTTGCGGTTTTTGCGAGTCGTTTCGACACTTTGCCACAGGGTGCTAAGGATCTTCGATAGACCCCCTGCTATAATGGTTGCCGAAGCCTTCGAGGTGGCTTGATGGCCTCGCCCGAAAAGATTTATAAGTACAAATTAAGAAAGAAATCGATGAGTCAATCCGTTACGATCGACGGAGTCTCGCTGACGCTCGCCAATCCAGTAAAGAATCCGTCACGGTGGATTGGCCAAGCTGAACCGCTTCGACAACTTGCGGCCTGCTGGCTGACGGTTGCACCGAGTGATTTGCCTCTGACTCCTAGGCTCGTCGGTGTGCCGGGCGTTGGCAAAACGGCATTGGCGATGGCCGCTGCGAGTGCGAGGCAACAAGAACTTTATATTTTTCAGTGCACTGCCGATACTCGTCCAGAGGATTTGCTTGTCACACCGGTCTTGGCCAGCAACGGCAAGATTGCTTACCACGCTTCGGCCCTCGTTACGGCAATGATACGAGGTGGTGTATGCGTCTTGGACGAAGGAAATCGGATGAACGAAAAGTCGTGGGCTTCGTTGGCTCCATTGTTTGATCAACGACGCTACGTAGAATCGATTGTTGCTGGGATTTCGATTTCGGCGCACCAGGATTTCCGCGCTGCGGTGACGATGAATCAAGACGATTCAACCTACGAGATACCTGACTATATCCTCAGCAGGTTGCAACCTACGTTGCAGGTTGGTTTTCCAAATCGCAAAGATGAGCTGGCGATCCTTCAGTACCATTTGCCTTTTGGAGAGGCGGATATTCTGGAGCTAACCGTCGATTTTCTCCAACAGGCGCACTCGCTGAAGCTCGATTTCTCGGCTCGCGATGGGATCAATGTTTTGCGTTATGCCATCAAGCGCTTGGCGGCTCAGGATTCAGGGCATCCGCTTTCGAAGGATCAAGCTTGGAAGGAAGCCGTCGTGGCTTGTTTGGGTGACGAGGCTCTTGATTTGGCAGCACTTGCCGAACGGAAGCGTCAGGCTCTTGGCGGAAACAGTTTGCCGATGGGTTTGGACGACTTCTTTTTTGATCCAGACGATCCACTACGTCCGGATTCTGATTCCGACGAAGACTTGGATGATCAAGACGACAAATACCGGTAGGCCGATTGGTCGAAGAAATAATCTATGCTTCACAATGAGTTGATCACTGCCGATTGGACCAAGTTGGTGCCAAGGTATTTAGTGCCTATTGAGCCGAAACGCATGGGCCATTACTTCACGGATGTGCTGATCATCGGTGGTGGGTTGGCGGGGATGCGAGCGGCTCAGGAAGTCGATCCTTCGCTGCGCACGATGATTTTGACCAAGGACAAAGTCGAGGAGTCCAACAGTGCTTATGCGCAAGGTGGGATTGCCAGTGTATGGGACCCCGAGGACCGCTTTGACAATCACATCCAAGACACGCTCGTTGCAGGCTGTGATTTGTGCGATCCGAGCACCGTCGAGATGGTCGTAAGAGAGGCTCCAGATCGGGTCGCGGAGCTGATTCGATGGGGTACTCGTTTCGATCAAATCGATGGAGCGTTGGTCTTGGGACGTGAAGGTGGTCATTCCCACCAACGGATCATCCATGCCCTTGGAGATGCGACGGGCAAAGAAATCATGCGAGCGATGATCCAACACACCAGGAGCCTTCCCAACGTTGAAATATGCGAGGAAGCTTACACGATGGATCTGCTGACCTATGATGGTCAGTGTTGCGGTGCGGTGGTTTCGATTCAACAAAGACCAGCGGTACTGATTTGGTCCAAGCAGACGATTCTGTGTACGGGGGGGTGCGGCCAAGTATTCCGCGAATCGACCAATCCAAGGGTTGCCACCGGCGATGGGCATGCGATCGCGTTTCGAGCAGGAGCCTTGATGCGGGACATGGAGTTCATGCAGTTTCACCCCACCGTGCTTTACATTGCCGGCAGTTCTCGAACGCTCATCACCGAGGCTGTGCGGGGCGAAGGAGCTTATCTGGTCGATTCTCATGGTTATCGATTCATGAAGGACTACGATTCGCGACTCGAGCTTGCTCCTCGCGATGTGGTCAGCAAGTCGATCGTTGCTCAGATGGACAAAACTCAATCGGCCTGTGTTTATTTGACATTAGCCCACTTGGACCCCGAGCATGTTCGGCAGCGATTCCCTGGGATTGCCAAGGTCTGCCATAGCTTTGGTTTGGATATAGCCAAGGATCCGATACCGGTGCGACCAGGTGCGCATTACATGATAGGCGGGGCACTTGTCGATCAGCACGCTCGAACGAGCCTACCGGGCCTGTGGGCCGCTGGCGAGGTGAGTTCTAGTGGTCTCCACGGTGCGAATCGATTGGCCTCCAACAGTTTGCTCGAAGGCTTGGTTTACGGCGCGGTTGCCGGTCGGGGTGCATCCAACGCAGCCCTGGAGGACTCGACGATTACCCTGAGTGCTCTTCCGATTCGTTACGATGCCAAACGCACCGACTCGGAGGATATCGATTTGGCGGATATTCGCAATTCAGTGCGATCGGTGATGTGGAGGCACGTCGGAGTGCACCGCAAGAAAGAACGTCTCGAAGAGGCACTCGAACAACTGATTCGTTATAGCAGTTACGTTTTGGCGCACCGTCCCGATGGGATCGAAGGCTGGGAACTTCAAAACATGTTGACCGTCGGATTGATGATGACCCAAGCGGCATTGTCTCGACGGGAGTCGCGAGGAGTCCACCTTAGGCTCGATTACCCCAAACTCGATAATGAGCATTGGCGCAAGCATCTTGCGATGCGGAGCACCTAAGCAAGGGACTTGCTAGTTTGATTTTCGAATTATCAGCTTGCGGCGGGCAATTTTCAGTTCGATCGAACCGGGGAGTTGCATCCGCGTTGGATGATTGGAATCCTTTGCTGAGTCGATCCACTTGCGAACTCGATCCCAGTGCCGAAAACTGATCTGCTGCAACGGCCAGCCCATGCGATGCCAGATGCCAACAAGACCGCACTGGAGCACTGGCCAAGGCAAGTCAGCAAATGTTCTGGATTCGACGTCGATATGATCCTGTCCCCACACCATCGCCGACGATTCCAACCACTGCTGGGCCAAGTTCTCGATGACTTGATGTTCTTGCCGAATCAGTTCGCAAGTCGTTCGAAGTCGCTCTTTGAGTTGATTGCATCCGGTGAATGCTTCTAGGTAGGGTAGGCACTCATTGCGGATTCGATTGCGAGTGAATTCGTTGCAAAGATTGGAGTTGTCCATCCGATACTCTTGGCCGAGTGAGTCCAAGTACGCGATCAGTTCGGACTTCCATAGTCCGACCAATGGGTGGACAAGGGTAAGTTGCTCGGAGAGTTTTCTTTCGAGGCGTATACCGGCTAAGCCGGCCGGCCCGGAGCCTCGGAGCAGATGATGAAGCATGGTTTCGACGCTATCGTCGGCGGTTGCCCCTGTAGCGATCCAATCGGCTTGGTATCGCTTGGCAACATCCTTCAAGAAACGTATCCGTGCCTTGCGCCACTGGGCCTCACCGGTCGACTCGGCAGACTGCGGTAGCCTATCTGCGATTGCATCGAGTTTGAGTTCGCAAGCTAGTTGCTTGACGAAGGACTCATCGAGATCGCTTTGGTCTCCCCGGAGTCTATGGTTTAGATGAGCAACGACCAGTCGAGTGTTCGGGGTTGGATGTGATTGCTGAATGATCGTGTGGATGGCCCGAAGCATCGCAACGCTGTCGGGACCTCCGCTTACAGCAAGCACGATCGTTGAGTTGCGCCAACGATCGATAGGCCAATCCCGGAGGATCGATTCGAGGACTCGATGCATACCCTATTTCGATTAAGGTTTAGTCCCGGGATCCGAGTTGGGTTTCGCAGGTGTAGGTTTTGCGAAATCCCCGGCTGTTGCGATGATGAATTTGTCGGGGTCGATGTACTCTGCGATCGCGTCGTTGACGGTTTCAACGTCGAGATTTGCGATTTTCCCTTCGAGTTTTTCGTAGTAGGTCATATCGCGACCTGCAAATAGATTGCCCGCGAGCATGTTAGCCAACGCACCATCGCGAGCACGATTGAGTTGCTGGCTTTGCAAGAAACCTTGGATGCCACTAGAGAGTTCCTTGTCCTCGACTCCACTCTTAACGATCTTTCTAATTTCTTCATCGATCGTCTCAACGAGTTTATTGCGATTCGCAGGGTTGGCGATAGCAACGACGCTTAGGGATGCAAACTCATCGATCGGGTTCGCCCGGAGCATGCTTGCAACGCCGTAGGAGAGCCCTTCTTGTTGCCGAACACGATCCCCGAGGCGCGATGAAAGGGTTCCGCCCCCGAGGATGTAGTTGCCCATAACGAGTGCTGGATAGTTTGGATCGTCATCCCGCATGGCATACTGCTGAGATGCAAAGTAGACCGAGTTGGCTTTGTCGGGTGTTTCAATCGATTTCAGAGGCAACTGCAGATCGAGGGTAGGGGATACCGCAGCACGCTGGTAGGGGATGTTGGACTTCCAGTTTGCCAAAATACTCGAAAGCTTTTCTTCCACTTCGATTGGATCGAAATCACCGACCACGGAAACTTCACCTTGGGTACCCGAGAGAAATTTAGCGTGGAGGGACTTCACGTCATCGAGCTTGAGAGATTTGATGTCTTCGAGTTCCTCTTCGACGGTCGCATCGTAGCGAATGTCGCCTCGCGGGTAAGGGTTCAGAGCCCTGGTGACTGTCCGCATGGCCAGCAGTTGTGGGTCTTGAAGTTGGCTTTCGAGTTCAGTAATCGTTTGAGATTTCAGCAGTTCAAATTCATTGGGGTCGAAACCAGGCTCTCGAAGCATCTCTCGGACAACATCGAGCACTTCTAAAAGTGTTTCGCGTTTGGTTTCGATGTTGACGTTCAAGACTTGGCGAACCGATTGGACGCTCAGGTTGGCTTTGAGTTCATCGAGCTTATCGTTGAATTCTTGGAGAGGCATCTTCGCAGTGCCACGGGACAAGATTGGGCCTAGAAGTTCGATCGCCGTCGATTTGCCTTTAAGGGTGTCTTCATCGCCGAATCGAAGATTGAGTGTGACATTGACTGTGCTACCTCGAGTCTTTTTGGGGAGCATGGCGAAGGGAACCCCGGACTTGAGTTTGCCTTTGATTAGCCTAGACTCGATGTTTCTTGGGGTCGGCTCGAAAGCTTCGCCTTCACTGGCTGCTTCGCGTCCGATGTAGCCTGAGAGCATGGGCTCGAGGTTAGGTCGATCGGGAACCTCGATTCTTTGGGAGGCCGAGACTGGTTCAAAGATACCGACGGTGCGATTATTTCGAACCAGGAAACGTTGGGCGACTTGTTGGACATCAGCAGCGGTGGTTTTTTCCAGATTGTCCCGAAAGAGAAAGTAAAGTCGCCAGTCCCCTTGAGCAGCCCAGTCACTTAGGGCGATCGCTAGGGATTGCGTCTTGGCAGAGAGCAGCTCTCGTTGGTTGAGCAATTGCCTTCGAACCCGATCGACCTCGGCATCGCTAATGGGATTATCGACCAAGTTTTCGAGGGTATCGAGCATCGTTTTACGAGCTTCGTCGATCGAGTTTTCTTTTGGAACCTGTGCCAAAATGGTTAGCAAACCAGGATCGTGGAGCGAAGGTGCATCGGCGGCGACAAACGTGGCTTGTTTGGTTTCGACCATGGCTTTGTAGAGTCGACCGCTAGGCACATCGGTAAGAACCGCAGAGAGTATTTCGACGGCTGGGAAAAGGGGATCGGAGCCGGCTGGGATATGGTAAACCGCACCGATGTACTGAGTGTCTGCGACTCGGCGAACAGTGGTGATACGATCGCCATCTTGAGCGGGCTCAACGGTGTAGGTCTGAGCAAGTGGAGTTTTGGGCCTAGCCAATACGCCGAAGTATTTTTGAATCCAAGCCAGAGCTTTCTCTTGGTCAAAGTTTCCCGCCACGATCAGCATGGCATTGTCGGGGCGATAGTACTTGCGGTAGAAACCTCGCAGGCTATCGACAGGCACACGTTCGATGTCACTGCGATTGCCTATGGTGGACTTGCCATAGTTGTGCCATTGGTAAGCTGTCGAGTACATGCGTTGTTGCAGAACACCAACGGGGTTGTTCTCTCCTTGCTCAAATTCGCTACGAACGACTGAGAATTCCTTTTGAAGGTCTTCGCCGAGGATCTTGCTGTTGACCAATCGGTCGGCTTCTAAGCGGATCGCAAACTCGAGATTGTCATCGTTGGCAGGGAGTGTTTCGTAGTAATTGGTGCGATCGAGCCATGTGGTTCCGTTGAAATCCGCACCGCGATCCTTAAGGGCCTTGGGAATATCTGGATTCAGTTCGGTTCCTTTGAAGAGCATGTGCTCTAGAAGGTGAGCCATGCCGGCCTCGCCGTATCCTTCATGGCGCGAGCCGACGAAGATCGTGCAATTGACAGTTACCTTGGGCTGACTGCGATCTTGGAACAGCAAGATCTTTAGGCCATTGTCCAGCGAGTACTCGGTGATTCCTTCGACGGTGGTAATTTTTTCAGGCATCTTTTCGTCTGCAAATCCGATTGCGTTAAGACTCATAAAGGATCCTAGGGCTAGCAGCACGATAGGTCTTGCCAGCTCGAAACAGCGAGAAAGCATCAGTGGCACTCCGGAAATGCTCGGTTGAAGTGAGAACCTCATGGGGACGGGTTCTGAGGAATGGGTGTGGAAAATTCACAATACGAACGTTCGAAAATTGTACTAAGGAAACTGGATTTGCATCGAGCCAATCTATGGTTCGCCTGGGGAATCGTATAGATTTCCGGAGTGTTGTCGCAGAGTTGACCCACTAAATTCCCTCAATACCCTCAAAGAAGGTTAACGATCCATGGCATTTCGTAACGTTGCTTCTAGCGATTCGTTGGTCGAGGGCCAAGGAATCGAAGTGATTTGGGATGGAAATGTCATCGCCGTGTTTCGCCATCGGGGACTTCTCTATGCGTTGGATGGGGTTTGTATGCACCAAGGCGGTCCACTGGCAAAGGGCAAACTCTGCGAGGGCAAAATCCAATGTCCCTGGCATGGTTGGACTTACGATTTGCAAACGGGAAACAATGCAACGACTTGCCAAGCCATGCTCAGAACCTATCGGGTTCGTGAAGAGGATGGAAAAATTGAGGTTGACTTGGGGGATTAAGCCAATCTAGCATCCGGCGAGGTTCGTTGGCATATTTGCCAAGAATCTGTTGATTCGTCTTGATGGATTTCGACTACACCCACGGTCAGGAGGACCGCAGTGCAAACGATCAAAACCGCAGTCGTTGTCGTTTTGTTGCTTTTTGTGCTCTATGGCGGTTACATTGCGTTAAACCACCGAGAGCCTGAACTAAATCCCGAGTGGCAGGGATTGGTAGACCTAGATGAGTTAGGTGCCGATATCGCTTTGCCCGAACCGGTCTCTGCGCCTATGGTCAATTCACCGAGCAACACTGCATCGGGGGCGAGCAATGCCTTTGAAGCTTTTGCGAAAAACCCCAATCCAAGTTTTTCTCCTCCTGCGCCCCCTAGCAATCCGGCCTTGAGCAATCCTCCGCTGTCGATCCCATCGGCTCCTTCGGGAAAATTGCCTGAACTCCCCGAGGTCCCGTCTTTGGAGCTTCCCAAAGTACAACCCCCGGCGATCGAGCCACCAGCGTTGCCAGCGCCCGAGTTGCCTAAGTCGACTTCGCTCGTGCCACCTGCTAGTAGTCTATTGCCTAAATCCAATGTCCCTCAAAACGATCCGAACGTCGCCAAGGCATCTGGCATTGAGCCCGTAAACGATGTGCCAGTATTGGATCTACAGTCTCTGCACGGCCAGGCCAAAACGATGGAGCAAGCAACGCAACCTCGCATGCCGACATCAGCAAGTGGCAAGTCGTTTGCCAATGCCAAGCGTATGGCGCTGGATCAGGCCAACTCCGGAAACCTCAAAGAGGCGCTTGCCACTTTGTCTGTCTTCTACGGAGCACAGGATCTGACCCAAGAACAGCACAGCGATCTGGTCGACCTTTTGGATGCTCTTGCTCGCGAAGTGATCTTTTCTCAGCGGCATTTGTTGGATGTTCCCTACGTAGTCAATCCAGGTGAGACCTTAGAGCAAGTGGCCAAGACATGCCAAGTCCCGGTTTCTATCCTCGCAAAAATCAATGGGCTCGACGAACAATCAAGCTTGGCCCCAGATCGCAAATTGAAGGTTTTGCAAGGCCCATTCCGAGCCGAGATCGTCATGGAGAAAAGCGAAATGACTCTGTTTTTAGGCGATCTCTACGCGGGTCGTTATCCGGTGAGCTTTGGTAATGAGCCGTCACCAAGGCCCGGAGTCTACGAGGTGCAAGACAAACAAAAGGATAGAAACTACTACTCGGCCAACGGCATGCAAATCCCTGCCAAGGATCCCCGAAATCCCTTCGGAGGATACTGGATCGATTTGGGAGAAGATCTCTGCATTCACGGATCGTCGGCCCTTGAGGGTGGATCGACAAATCTCGGTTGCATCAGTCTATCTCCGCTGGATGCAGCAGATGTTTTTGGTATGCTCGGGCGCGGATGCGAAGTCTCCGTCCGACGCTAAGTCCCAAAAACAACAAAGCACCCAGCGATCCCTATGCAATACGACAAAGAGCAACTCAAGGCTCTGGTGCGAAAGCACGCCTTGCAGTTTGGTAACTTCACCCTCGCAAGTGGCAAACAAGCCTCATTCTATCTCGACTGCCGCAAGGTTACGTTGCATCCCCAGGGTGCCAACTGGATCGCAGCCGGCCTGCTCGATTTGATCATCGAGAAATCTGGCCAAAAGCTTCCTGACTCGGTCGGAGGATTGGCCATCGGCGCCGATCCGATCACAGCTTCGATCGTTGTTCACGCAGGACAACGAGGGCTAGGGCTCTTGGGTTTCATGGTTCGCAAAGAGGCCAAAACCCATGGCACCGGGAAACTCGTCGAAGGGCCGGTTCAAGAAGGGATGACGTGCGTGATTGTCGAGGATGTCATCACCAGCGGGGGGAGTGCTCTGAAGGCAGCCCAGTCGGCAAGCGAATTTGGAATGAAGGTGCTTGGGATCTACGGCGTGATCGATCGATTGGAAGGGGGCAGAGAGGCCATCGAGCAAGCGGGATACCCGCTTGCTACGCTACTTACCATCGATGACTTTCGCTAGCTAGATAGCCATTAGGACTAATCTGGCATTCCGGCTACGTAGCCTTCGGCCATACCACCCAACGCTCGGTAGATCGGTAGATCGATCGTATTGGATACGAAGCGAACGCTACCGTCTGCGGCGGCGAAATTACCACCGACAGCATGATCGCTGGCAAACCCATAGTTGTTTGCCCAATCGGGAGCGCAAATTTCGAGTCCTTTTCGGAAAGGTAGTCCGAGTCCGGCCGTGCACTGCGAGTTGGCGTTCAATGGAATAGCAACCGTAGCTACACTTCCATTGAACCAGAACCACCAGTTGTGCGTTGTCCATGCACCGACGGATTCACCGACCATGAAGGTGTTGCTTAAACCATCTTTGATCGCTGCGACTTGTGTGTTACAAGGCACACCGAGCTGGTTGACCAAAGGTGAAGGACCTCGGCCAAGGTAGCCGGCAAAGAGGATTCCATTTCCGTTTCCAAAACTGTTGCCATTGTTCTTGAAGTAGGGATCGGAGCCAAAAAACGAGTCATTTGTAGTTTGATAAGCAGGCGCACCCCAAGCCCAGTTCGAGCCAGCGACACCTTTGTAGCTCGTCACAGCATAAGACTGACCGTTACTGGAGCGCTGTGCACGGCCATCCATGATTGCTGGGCTCGTATCACTAGGGCATCGGTATAACGAGACTGTCTGTTTTGCGAGCCACGTGTTCGAGCCTTGGGTCGGAGAGATGAAACCACCTGTGTTTCGGGTATCGTTGGTCACATCGAAAAGCGGATTAAAAGAGCGAAACAGGATGTCTCCTTCGATGTAGGGCAGGAGATTGGTCATCCAGGAGACCTGCGAAACAGAAGTCGCCGAGAAGGCAGGTTGCGGATCGACCATGATATCTCTGACGTTGTTGGCTTGGCCAACGCTGCCTGGATACTGCTTGCGAGCCGATTCGTGGTTGATGCAACCCAAGGCGATTTGGCGGATGTTGTTTCCGCAGGACATACGTCGCGCCGCCTCGCGGGCAGCTTGAACTGCGGGCAGGAGCAGTCCCACCAGAACTCCAATGATGGCGATCACGACTAACAGTTCTACGAGTGTAAAACCGTAACGGCTGAAAGTTCGTCTGCGGCTCATTGTGAGTCTCTCCGGAAAAGAATCTGGCTGGATGGACATTTAGTAGATCCTACGAAATGCAATCCTCATGTCAAGGAAAACCTAGTCGGCACCTTGCGGCTGATCGATTGCTAACGTTCGACACCTTGTCGTCTTATTGTCGTCTTAGAACGTCTAAACACTTGACAGTTCCGTCAACTGTCCTAGAATCCTATCGATCAATCAAGTGATTGAATGTTCAAGTGATTGAATGTTTGGGGCTTCAGGGGCTCAAAAGGGTCCTTCACACCGAAGAGAGCAGAACCATTGGTCAAGCAAAAAGTGGGTAAGCAGGTCGATCAGGACTGTTCGAACGAGCCGCATTCGGCCGAGTCGATCAAGATTCCCTTGCTCGAAGTGAAGCTCTGCCAGCATGCGGCCGCGATCTTCCGAGCTTTGGGAGATCCTAGTCGTTTGCAACTCTTGGCCCTGTTGGCCAAGCGTGAGATGTGCGTCACGGAGCTGACGGAGCGTTTGCAAGACAATCTGCCTGCGATTTCACAGCGACTTAAGCTCCTGCGGTCTGAGCGGTTGGTAAAGACCCGCCGGGAGGGCAAGCACATTTACTACTCACTTGCAGACAATCACATCGCATTGCTTATTGAAAACGGTTTGGCTCACGGGAGCGAAGCCGACGATTCTGTTTGTTCAAACCAAGAAACTGGAGAAAACTGAGAATGACTCACCATCACGAAAACCATGACCATGTCCATGGGAAAAACTGCGGACACACGGCCCTGGAGCACAACGGTCACGTCGACTATCTGCACGACGGGCACATGCACCATCCGACGAGCGAGGGCCAAGTCGAGGAGCATGTGCTTGAAGTTTCAGGTCAAAATCCTGACTCGTGCACCGGCGGTCATGCTTGCGATTCCCACAGTGCCGACCATGTGCATGGACCTGGCTGCGGGCATCCTGCTGTGCCCCATGGCGATCACATCGACTACCTAGTCGATGGTCATTTGCATCACCAGCATAATGGCCATTGCGATAACCATGGAAAAGTTCAGGTTGTGCAGTAGTCGAAAGAACTCCAGGGGTTCCAAAGCCCGCTGAACCATGTATTTGACCTACGGTTCCCATTTTCGGGAACCGCCCAGCCTTCGGAAACTCTTTGAGTTACGTCCTTGAATCCATCTTGACCCGTCTTCCAAAAGTTCGCTATTCTCCGACCGTGCCAGGGCAAGTTCGGTAAAGTCGGCAGTCTTGGCGAGCGTTACAGGATAGACCTGCCAAGCGGCTTTAGGTTGAGTGTTCAACAAGGATGGTTGAGTTCCATGTCCAATACAAAAACAGTCTTTACGACAGGCGAGGCTGCCAAGATTTGCAAGGTGAGCCAGCAGACGATTATCCGTTGCTTTGACAACGGAACCTTGAAAGGATTCCGAGTACCTGGGAGTCGCTTTCGACGGATTCCTAGAGACCATCTGTTTGTCTTTATGAAGGACAACGGAATCCCTACCGATGCTTTAGAGAGCGGCAGAAAGAAACTCTTGATCGTCGACGACGATCAAGATCTGGTCGACTTGATGCGAGACGGCTTTGAGCGCGATGGTCGCTTTGAAATCCGAACCGCAAACAACGGCTTTGATGCCGGGATGCAGGTCAAGGAGTTCCGACCCGATTTGGTCGTCCTCGATGTGATGCTTCCTGATATCAATGGGCGGGAGGTTTGCCAAAGAGTTCGTTCCGATCGCACGATGGATACCGTCAAGATCCTATGCATCTCCGGGATGGTCGAAGCCGACAAAATTTCGGATCTTCGCTCTGCCGGTGCGAACGACTTCATGCAAAAACCATTCACGATCGACCAGTTGATCGATCGGGTTTGCGATCAGCTCGAAATCGAGCGTCCCGTTGCGATGGTTTGATTTCTAGAAACTAGTCGCGTTGAAATTTCTCGAAATAACGACGGGCCGCTGGATGGTAAGGTAAACCTTGCCACTCAGCGGCCATTTCTTTTGCGATCAATCCATCGGCAAGAGCGTCGGATTGATACAAGGCCATTAAGCATTCCTCGACCAATCGCGAGGGGGCATCGCGTCGCACAACAAGCAACGCCGCTGTTGCAAGTGAACTGACAGGCTCGGCAATGCTACCGCGATAAGCTCCGGGGCTGAACTGATAGAGACGAAACATCGGTTCGGCTAGCGTCATTTTCGGAGCATCATCGATCGACAAGAGCCGGTATTCTCCTGAAGTAAGCAACTCCGTGAGGCTCGGTTGCTCGGCCTTAATGACCGCAAACATCGGGAGTTTTCTTGCTCGGATGCCTTGCGAGTTCCAGTCGCTTTCGACCACTTCGATTTCTTTTTCGGAGATGCCAAAGTACTTCAGTAGCTTCAGAGCAGCTTGGCGAGTTCCGGAGTCTTTGCTTCCAAGCACCACGGCTTGGCCTTTGAGATCCAGGATCGATTGGATCTTGGAATCCTTTGGAATAAGGATGTGGATGGGCTCGAAAAACAGCGGTGCAACCACCGCGACTTGATCGGCTCGAACGGTCGATTCTTGCATCAGCGCGATATCGGCATGTTTGTCTAATAGTTGCTTGAGATTCTCGACCGATCCGCTCGTGGAGGTCACGGTCGGTTCTCGACCACTACCGGTCTTCATTCGATCGGAGATCTTTCCAGCTAAGTCGTAGTACATTCCGCCCGGAGAGCCCGATGCGATGGTGATTCGATTCGGAAGACTCTTGTCGCGAAAAGTATCCCAGATGCCATTTCCAAGTAGGGCCAGGGCTAGCAGACTAGCGGCCCCTGTCAAAAAGATATTCTGCGCCCATCGTTGCGATCGACTCGGTTCGACATGTCGGACACCTGTCAACGCCGCGACGATCGGGATATTGGAGAACCAGAACCGAAATCTTCTTGCCAACGACGGAGGTCGCGCTTCGATGGGATGTCCATTGAGGAATCGTTCCAGGTCGTCGGCCAATTGCCCCGCTGAGGCGTATCGAAGGCTTGGAGATTTTTCCAAGCATTTTCCGACAATCGTTTCGAGATCGACATGGAGGTTGGATTGCTGCTGACGAATCAGTGGCGCAGGTCGATGGATCACCTGCATGATTGTCTGCATGACCGACTCGGCTTGGAAGGGTGGTTTGCCCGTTAGCAATGCATAGAGGATCGCACCCATGGCATAAACATCGGTCGCGACGCCTTGGGCCTCGTTCTTGCCAGAGGCTTGTTCGGGGGACATGTAGCTAGGGGTCCCTAGAGTAGCGCCGGTTGCGGTGAGTCCCTGCTCGGCACCCATTTGCTTGGCGAGTCCAAAGTCGGTAATCACGACGTGGTCAGTTTCATCGATCAAAACGTTGGCGGGCTTAAGATCTCTATGAACAACGCCGTGCGAGTGGGCATAATCGATGGCCCTTGCAACATCCATCACATACTTGACGGCCTGCTTGGCCTCCAATGGGCCATCGGCGAGTTTTCGTGAAAGGTCGGTTCCGGGGATATAGTCCATCGAAAAGTAATGGTGCCCGTTACTCTCCCCACAGTGATAGATCGTTACGATACTCGGATGGGTGAGTTTCGCGACGCTTCGAGCTTCACTGTAAAACCGTTCGACTTCCTCGTTGCTTGCCAAAGCCCCTGAGCGGATCATCTTGACTGCAACCTGGCGTTTCAAAGCCGTCTGGGTGGCCAAGTACACCACACCCATTCCACCACGGCCCAAAACGCGCTGAAGGATGTAGTCACCGAATCGACAAGGCAAGGCTGCTTGGGTGTTATCGAGCATAGGAAATTCGGCCACATCGCTGTTCGATCCGGCGACTTCGGAAAGACTGAAGTCGACCTCATCGCTTGCTTGAACTCGTCCTTTCGGCAAGTCGATGGTGGCTGCATTCGGATCGTACTCTTGGGCAGGGTCGGGACTGCCTAACGACTTATCCTCAGGCGGATCGGCGAGTACGCTCGGAGCACTGGTCTCCTCAGGCGTCAGATCCCCAAGGGTCGGGCCAGCCATCTGCTCGATCCAATCGGCAGTCTCGAGGAATCCTTCGAGCTGCTGGCGATACTCAGGGTACTTGCTCAAGAACTCTTGGCGGTCAATAGGCTGGCCTGCATCGTGCTTGCGCAGAAACTCCAGAAGGATTTCATCGAATTCCTCCTTCAAATCATCGTCCGATGGATTGCCTGTCATAACTACCGCGCGTGATTCTCGGTGGTGAGCTTTCCGGAATTCTTTGAATGTCGACGACCCGACCCGGCCTCATTGTACACCTTCTGACTACCCACGAACGGCGACGCTTGCCAACTCTTTTTTCATGGCTTGCAATCGCTCGGTTACCATTGCCTTGGCCGGCGAAAGGGCCTCGGATGAGGCTGTTGTTAGGTTTTCATGGCCAAAGAGGTAGAATTTGATTTTCGGTTCGGTTCCCGAGGGCCTCACAGCGATCGCATTACCACTCGGGGAACCATCGGAGTTGCCAAGTTCCAACATCAGCATGTTGCTTTTGGGTGCGTCGATCGCTTCAGTTGCACCAGAAGGGGTTTTTCGCGTTAGGCTTTGGTAGTCCCGAACGGCCAAAATGGGGAGTCCTGCGATCGATACCGGGGGAGAGGATCGAAGCTTCTCCATGAGTTTTTTCATGTCGGTCATTCCCTGACTGCCTTCCATTTGCACATTGATCAAATCTTCGATGTACACACCATGCTGGATCATCAGCTCGTCGAGGCGTTGGTGCAATGATTTCCCGGCTGCTTTGAGATCGGCGGCAAGTTGAGCCATCAGCAAGCATGCGACGGCACCGTCTTTATCGCGAGCATAAGTTCCTATGAGGTATCCATGAGATTCTTCGGTTCCAAAAACAAATCCTTCAGGACCGCATGCATCGATCAAACCTGCGATCCATTTGAAACCGACATGGATGTTGCCTTCGCACCGAACCCCGTAGGACTCGGCGACACGACGAGTCATCTCGGTGGTCACCAATGTCTTGATCACATAGGCATCTTTGGGGAGATCCCCAAGTTGTTTGCGTTTTGAAATGACGTAATCGGTCAGGAGCACTCCTAGTTGGTTGCCATTGATCGTAGCCCAAGGACTATTGGGCTCGAGGGTCACGGGACAAGAACACCCCATACGATCGCAGTCCGGATCGGTCGCCAGAGCTAAATCGGCACCGATCGACTTGGCATGCTTGACCATCGCATCAAAGACGGCTGGATTTTCTGGGTTGCTAACGTGCCCTGGCACATTTGGAAAATCCCCATCTGGAGTCGATTCAGGAGCATACTCGACGACTTGGCTAAACCCTGCGGCTCGAAGCAAATCGGGGACGACGAATCCCCCAACGCCATGCAAGGGGGAATAGACAATCCTTGCGTCCCTGGAGCCATTCCAAGCGTGCTTGAGTGCCGCTTGCTGAAACTTCTGATCAACCTCTTGAGTGACGAATCGAACTTTGTTGTCTGCGACGGCTTGGGAGAAGTCGACTTTTTGAATCTGCTCTACCTGCAAGACAGACTGGATGATTTTTTCGTCATGGGGCGGGAGGACTTGGCCACCGGTCGACCAATAGACTTTGACGGCATTGTCGCTGGGGGGGTTATGCGATGCGGTGACCATGATGCCACAACTGCAACCAAAGAGCCGCACAGCGTAGGAAAGTTGAGGAGTGGCTCGGTAGCCGTCCAAGAATACGACTTGGAAACCGTTGGCAACCATGATCGATGCGCAAAGTTCAGCAAAATGACGAGAGCGGTGACGTGTGTCATAAGCGATCGCGCAGGAGAGAATCCCAGTTTGTTTCTGGCTCAGGATGTAATCGGCCAAACCCTGTGCGCTCTCTCCTATGGTTCTGTCGTTGATGGCATTGGATCCAATCGGGTACATCCGACCACGCCTACCCCCGGTACCAAAAGGAATAATGGTCCAAAAGGCATCGTCGAGTTTTTTCCAGTCCGATCTCTGTATATGTTCGATGAGTTCTGGGCGGTACTCTGCGTACCGAGGCTGGATAAGCCAGTCGGCGATATTTTTGGCCGCCGATTCGGTGATTTGACCTTGGGACTTTGCCAACTCGACGGTGTTTAGATAGGAATCCATAAATTTCTGCCTTAGAAGTCTGGCTAATTGCAAAGAGAGAATCACGGTGGAAAATGTGTCCGAAAACCCCCTGATCGTCAACGGCGGAAAAATTTACCTAGGTTGTAAACCCAGCGGATTCGTTGGTAGAAAGTTCGGGTTCTAACGGCACAATCTCTAGGACTTTTCCGGCAAGCGGTTTAAATGTGCGTCGCTTCGGAACTTTCCGCCGACGAAGTGAATCATACGTCTCGGTCTGTTTTGTTGACAGGCAAGACCCTCCAACTAGGATGGAGGCCGCCTGTCGACGGCTACGGGTGCGCCGTTCCCTCCATTGATGTGTGGGTTTGACGCGTCGAGGGCATGCTGAAATTCCTTATCGTTCCTCAATCGGGGATCCCATGGTGAAGTCGAACAAGCCATCTAGTCCAAAGAGTGCATTGCGAAATCGTTCTTCGAAAAAGGTCGCCAAGCGTTCGCGACTTTTCGAAAAGCTTGAGAATCGCGAATTAATGGCCGGCGACTTTTCGCCAACGGTCGAGAGCCAACTGGCGAGAATGTTTTTCAAGGGTGAGGAATCCTACATTCGTGCCGGAAACAAAATTTCGGGCTTTGGTTCTGGAGGCACTGGAGGTTCGGGAACCTCAGGTTCTGGAGAGTCGAATAATCCGCTATCGATCAGTGAAGTCGAGGTAAACAACTCCGTAGCGAAGGCACAGTTGCTGCCACTCTCGTCGAGCCAACCGGTGAATCTCTCAGGGGTCTTCTCGAGTGTACTCGACGAAGACTACTTCGCTTTGGATCTCAAGAAAGGGGACATTCTTGATACCCGATTGGTCGCAGTAACTGGCCAACGACCCACGATGGCACTCTTGGATGCCAACGCGCAAGAATTGCTGTTTGCTCAAGGACGTTTTTTGGGAGGCACGGCGTATCCTCCTTCGTCCCCCCTTTACACCGACGGTACAACAACCCTGCCCTACGTCATCAGTCAGACGGGCAGGTATTATTTGAGAGTTGCTGACGGCGTTGGATCTTATGTGCTGAACCTTCGGGTTCAGCGATCTTCTTATGAGAAAGATCCCATCGGGACCAAGCAGATTCTTTACGTTGATTTCGACGGTGCCTTCACGAGGGCAGAGACGCTCAATTTGACGGCACTGGGGGTTCCAGCAGGAACCCTGCGCGTACCTCCGATGTCGAGGATTCTGCCTCAACTAGGATTAACCACTGCCGACGCGCCAGCCGTTGCACGCAATGTGATGACTCGGCTTGAGCAGAAGATGCGGACTTCGCTTGCCGCTCGCTCGAACAACGGATTCTTTGGCTCGACCGGGAATCCTGGTGAATTTGATATCCAACTGATCTCTAGCTTCGACTCGCCTGACTTGTGGGGTCAGCCGAACGTCTCCCGAGTATTGGTCGGGGGCACCCAAGCAGAGATTGGACTCGATCCTGCAACGGGTTTATTGGGAATCGCTCAGTCGGTCGACGTTGGCAACTTCGGTCGCGAAGAGAGCGGTTTGGTGATGCTCGACCTACTCGTTGCTGACACCATCGACCCGACCATCGTTCCGATCGCTGGCAATGTATCGAGGTCCGACCTTTTCGCTGAAATGCTTTCGATGGTTATCGCCCACGAGGCAGGTCACTATTTAGGGGGTGTTCACCAAGATCCGAACAACACGCAGTTTGGGATCATGGATCAGTTCTATGATCCCTTGGTAGTCTCGGGGACGGGCCCGGATGGAATCTTCGGCAACCGTGACGACGAGCCCCTGTATTTCAGCGTCGATGAGTATTCGCCGACTGCGGGCGTACCTTTTGGAGGTGGAGTTAATGACAGTGCCAACATGTTGGCATTCGGAATGTCGACCGGAACCGTCGGGGGTACGATCACCGGCGTAGTCTACAACGATGCCAACAGGAACTCTCGTCAAGATGCTGGCGAAGCCGGGCTTCCTGGTTGGCAAGTCTTCGTCGACTCGAACAATAACTCGGTTCTCGATGCAGGTGAGCCACGGGCGACCACAAGCTCCACTGGTCAATACACACTGAGGTCTGCCATTGGATCCCAAGTGATCCGAGTCGTAAGACCTTCGGGTTGGATTGCATCGAACACCGCCGAAGAAGCCAAGACGGTAAGCGTTACCCTTGGAGCGACGACCACTGCAAACTTTGGTTCTTTTGCTCCTTCGGGCGCAGCGACTGGCTTTAAGTGGCTGGATATCAACGGTGACGGCATTCGCGATACTAGTGAACCCGGACTTTCAGGCGTTTATGTCTACCTCGATCTCGATGGTGATGCTCGTCCCGATGTCGGTGAACCTGCAGCATTGACCAAAGCCGACGGTTCCTATGTGTTAACCCCACCGCGGGCTGGCACCTACACGATCCGCGAAGTGGTTGATCCCGGATACGTTCAGACATTCCCAGCAAGTGGTTTTCATAGCGTTGTCTACGATGGATCAACTCCACTGGGCGGTTTTGATTTCGGAAACCGCGAGTCGTCTGACTGGGGTGATGCTCCTACGCCTTATGCCACTTTGAGAGGCAACAATGGTGCCTCGGCTGGCCAGCTTGACGGGTTCCGCCTCGGAGCCAATTGGGATGCCGATATCGATGGCCGCCCGACGTCGACAGCCAATGGCGACGACATCAACGGACCGCTGAATACTTCGGGCAACGTCATCAATGACGAAGACGGTGTGACTCTACTGACGCCGCTGGTTCGTGGTGATAACCAAAACATTATCCGAATCAATGTGACCAACACCGCAGGTGCTGGAGCGTTTGTTCAAGGCTGGATCGACTTCAACGGCAACGGCGTATGGGGTGATCCTGGCGAGCAAATCGTAACCAATCTCGCAGCGGTTGCAGGCGATAACCTAGTAACCTTCACGGTTCCTGCCAACGCCGTTAGCAACGGATTTGCACGGTTCCGTCTCTCGCAAACCCGCGATGTCGGGCCCACAGGTCGAACCGCCGCTGGTGAGGTCGAAGACTACGTTTACACGATCAACAACGGTCCTCGAACCATCCTCCAGAACGATGCCTTCACGGTTGCTCGAAACAGCACTGCGAACATCTTCGATGTGCTAGCCAATGACTTCTTGCCACCGACGGATGCCGTGACTGCGGTCTTGCCTGGACCGTCCTCGCAAGGTGCTACGATCTCGATCGGTCCTAACAATACCCTTCGATACACGCCACCTCGTGGCTTCTTCGGTCAAGACAGTTTCACTTACACGGTGGTCTTTGCCTCAGGAAAGCGAGAGACTGCCAACGTCACGGTCAATGTAACATTGCAGTTCACTGATCCGGTTGCCGTTGACGATTCCTTTGATCTGCCGACCAACGCTGTTTCCTTCCCCTTGAATGTCCTGCTCAATGACATCGAAGGTGCGGGCGGATCGTTGGTTGTGACCAACTTCAGCAACCCAGATAAGGGTGGTGCGATCTCGATCGGATCGGGTGGCTTGAGCCTTCGATATACCCCACGCCGAGGCTTTGGTGGTACCGAGTCGTTCACCTACACGGTCACCGATGGACAAGGAAAATCCTCGACCGCGCGCGTCACTGTTCACACGCTCGAAGGTGACCGACTCGATGACAATGTTGAGTTCAGCTTTGGGTTCCGCGACATGTCAGGCAACCCGATCACCAGTGTAACACAAGGGGATCAGTTCCAAGTCTATGTTTACACTTATGACTTGCGACCCGAAAGAGGTGCTGGGCAAACCCCACCAACCTCGGTGCAAAACCCAGGCGTATACGCAGCTTACCTCGATCTTCTTTATAGCTCGAACATCGTGCTGCCATCGAGCCCAGGCCCGAACACCACGCTTGATTTCGCGAACTCGCCAGTAACCCCTTATCGAAACGGGATCTCTGGATCGGCTTCGGTTCCGGGTGTGATCAAATCTCTTGGTGCTTTCACCGGAGCAGAGAAGCCACCCTTTAGCTTCGCTGATCCATCGCTCATGACGATCCTGACCTTCACCGCCCGCTCGGCAGGTTTGGCAGAGTTCGCAGGTGATCCTGCCAACGAGTCGCCAAATACCGATGTGGTTTTGTTCAATCCACCGAACGCTCCTGTTCCAGTCGAACAAGTTCGCTATCTGCGTTCGACGATCGAAGTTGTCCCAAGGGGTACCGAACTCCCGTTTGCTGTCGATGATAGCACGGCAGAATTGCTCTTGAATTCCACCTCGTTCATCAACGTTTTGGCAAACGACATCGTTGGAACTTCCGGTCCAATTCGAATCACCTCGGTCACCCAGCCAGCCAACGGTGTTGTGTCGATCGACAATCGAGGAACGACCAATCCGTCAGACGATCGTATCCAGTTTGTACCGTTCACCAGTTCGTTGGGCTTCTCGGATCAGTTCACCTACACGATCGCCGACTCGCGAGGTTTCACTTCGACGGCTACCGTGACACTCAAGGTCGGCGACACGAGCTTGGATGACAAGATGAAGATCCAGCTCAAGGCATTTGATCTCAACGGCCAGCCAATAACCTCGATACCAGCGGGAAGCCAGTTTGAACTTCGTGGATTCGTCCAAGATCTACGAGTTCCGAACACTCAAAGCGGTGTCTTTGCAGCCTACCAAGACATCCTCTACGATCGCAATTTGGTCGCTGTTCAAACCTCACCAAGCGGGCTCGGCTTCCAAATCGAGTTTGCCACTGGACCAAATGGTTACAGCAACGGCAAGTCTGGCGATATTCGAATCCCAGGGCTAATCAACGAAGTTGGTTCCTTCCAAGACTCTGCCTCGCCTCTTGGAACTTCTGAGCTGCTTCAGTTCAGCATTCGTATGAAGGCCAACACCCCTGGAGTTGCTCGGTTTGTCGCTGATCCAGCCGACATCAGCCCCTTCCATGATTCTCTGCTCTACAGCGATCCAAGGAACAAGGTTCCTTTCGATCAAATCAGCTACATCCCCGCAGAGCTCGTAATCACCGGTGGTAGCGGAGCAGGTGGCGAAGGAAACACCAATCCTTGGGACCGGTTCGATGTCAACAACGACGGATTCGTCTCCCCAATCGATGCCCTAATCCTTGTCAACAAGGTCAACACCAACGGTGGTGGTGCCTTGGGCAATGGTGGTGGCGAAGGAGAAGGTTCTGGCGAGAAGTTCTACGTCGATGTGAACGAAGATGGATTCCTCTCACCTCTGGATATCCTCTGGGTTGTTAACCGAATCAACGGTTCTAACTTCTCCGGTGAAGGCGAAGGCGAAGGCCAAGTAGCACCGGTTGTACAGTCGGATTCCGGAGTAGAATCTAGCACTGTCAATCCACCGATCGAGATTCAGTCCAATAGGCTTGCTCGCAGTGGAACCCCTAGCTGGGTAATCCAATCGGCGGTAGTCGATCCATCGAGCGTCGATGACCTGCTAGCAGGTTACTCGGCTGAGGAAGAGCAAGAAGACAGCGTCAGCGAACTGGTCGACGATCTGTTTGCTAGCGACCTGATTTAGTCGGTTGGGTAGTGATAAACTAAAAATCAAGACCGGTTGGTTTTATTTAAACTGACCGGTTTTTTTATTGCCGCATTGAGTAGCTCCATCATGACTAGAATCGACGGATGGGTTGATCTTCAAATCAATGGCCTTGGTGGAATCGATTTCAATTGCAAGGATCTTTCTGAGGCACACTGGGATCGAGCCATCGAGCAACTCGGCCAAGATGGAACGAAGTACTTCTTGCCGACGCTCATTACCGACAGCATCGAATCGCTCGATGCGAAACTTTCAAGGCTTGCGAAGTTATGCAAAGCCAATATGCAAGACTCCCAGGCAGCTAGCAAGTCAGTGGGAATTCACCTGGAGGGTCCTTTTCTATCCGACCAGACGGGGTATGTGGGGGCCCATCCAAGAGAGCATGCGATCGAGCTAGAGCTCGATTACCTCAAGCGACTTGTCGATGCTGCAGACGGATGCCTCAAGCTAGTGACACTTGCTCCTGAACGTGATCCATCCGGGAAAGGGATTGAGTATCTTGCGAAACAAAACATCTTGGTAGCTGCTGGACATTGCGATCCGTCGATCGACCAATTGCGTCGTGCGATCGACTCGGGATTGACCCTCTTTACCCATCTTGGAAACGCATGCCCTCCGATGCTCCCAAGGCATGACAACATCATCCATCGGGTCTTGGCATTGAGAAGTTCGCTGCGTGTGACGTTGATCGCTGACTCATTTCATCTGCCCCTATGGTTGCTCGATAGTTGGGTTGATTGGTTTGGGGAAGACCGAGTCTCGATCATCTCTGATGCGATCAGTGCAGCGGGACTGCCCCCCGGGGTCTACACACTCTCGGATCGCAAAGTCGATGTCGGGGCCGATGGGGTTCCGCGCAGCGAAGATCGCACGCATTTTGTTGGATCTGGAGCTACCCTGGGGCGCATGCATGAAATCTGTCGACGGGAACTTGGCTGGTCGACTCATCGCTTGGAAAAACTCTTTAAAGTCAATGCGGCTAATTGGTTAGGACTCGATCTGTAGAGGCCATTCGCAACTTTTTACCAGGGTGCTTTTTCCAGCTTTAGAGCGTTGCGATGCGCTGCAAATGCACCTTGAATCCTTTACAATCAGGTTTTGAAGTCTTTTGATTCCTGAAACCTAACGACTACAAGGATCCTCTTATGAGCTCGCTGTCTCGCCGCCATTTTCTAGAACAGACGATGTTCACCACCGCTGCTGCTTTGGCCCTCGAAGCCCAGCGAGCTCAGGCCAATGAGCCACAACAGCAACAGCCACCTTCGATCGGTCCCAATGACACGATCCAGGTGGCCGTCGTCGGAGCAGGAGGAAGGGGCCAGTCCCACATCGATGGCTTTGCAGGAAAGCCTGGAAGCGTCGTGACTCACATTTGCGATTGCGATGAGAGAGCCGGCCAGAGGTCTTGTGAAAAAGCAGCCGAGAAACAAGGTGGCAAGAAACCCGTTTGGGTCAAGGATGTTCGCAAGCTCCTCGAAGACAAATCGATCAATGCCGTGAGCATCGCCACTCCCAACCATTGGCATTCACTAGGTGCCATTTGGGCGATCCAAGCGGGCAAGGACGTTTATGTAGAAAAACCCGTATCCCACAATGTGCTCGAAGGACGCCGAGTGGTACAAGCGGCACGCAAGCATCAGCGGATGGTGCAAACTGGAACGCAGAGCCGCTCGAATCCTGGCATGCGTGAAGCGATCGCGTTCGTACACGCCGGAGGTATTGGCGATGTGCTGATCTCCCGTGGACTATGTTACAAGCGTCGCGACTCGATCGGTCCGCGCGGCACCTATGAGGTTCCCAAGGAAGTCGATTACGATCTGTGGTCTGGTCCTGCGAAAATTCTACCACTTACTCGTAAGCGATTTCACTACGACTGGCACTGGCAGTGGGAATACGGAAATGGAGACCTGGGTAACCAAGGTATTCACCAAATGGATCTATGCCGGTGGGCACTTGGAGAAGATCGCTTGAGCGATCGCGTATGGTCTTTCGGAGGCCGCGTGGGTTACGAGGATGCAGGCGAGACAGCCAATACCCAAGTCGTCGTTCATGACTACGGTACGCGGAAACTGATCTTCGAAGTCCGTGGCTTGCCGACTCCGGACTACAAAGGTGCAAACGTTGGCATCATCGTCGAAGGCACCAAGGGTTACTTGGTCATGACCTCTTATGCCAGCGGTACGGCCTTTGACCTCGATGGCAAGCCGATTAAGCAATTCAACGGCGGAGGAGATGATCGCCACTACAAGAACTTTACCGATGCGATGCGAAGCAGGGATTACAAAACCCTCAATGCAGATATCGAGCAAGGTCATTTTTCGAGCGCACTGTGCCACCTGGGGAACATCTCCTTGCGGCTCGGAAAACAGATCCCAAGTGCCGAAGTAGTCGGGGCGTTGCAAGCCCAAGGTGGCGACGCATCGGTTGTTGATACCTGGAATCGTACAGCAGAACACTTGCAAGCCAACGAGGTCAAAGATTACTCGATTTGGATGGGCAAGCAGTTGTCGATCGATCCGGTCGGTGAGGTGTTCACCGGTAGCGATGCTCCCAATGAGTGGCTAACTCGCGAGTACCGCGCCCCTTACAGTCTGCCTAGCGAACAAGCGGTTTAGAAGAATTCAGGCGCTATTTGGATCGTTTAGGAAAGATTGGATTTGAATGGTTTTCGGCGTATGCCGAGGACCCATCGTCGATCGGATCCCTTCGTGCTCGTGCTCGTAATCGAAGGGGTTGTTCTGACAAGTTTGCCAATCTCTCTCCTCCGGTAACGGCTAGATTTTCCTCATTTCATCATCGAAACTTAACCCCATCCTAGACACGGTTTAGGTTCCTACCTATATAATCGTTGCTAAGCCCGGGGCTGGAATGTCATGATTAATGCTACACCCTTCGGGATCCGAATCACTCGATTACTACCAAGGAGGGGAAGTATGTGGAGTTCTAAGAACCGTCGTGGAAATAGGAATGCTCGACCAAATAGTTTGCGCCTAAGGCTCAGGTCGCAATTCGAAAAACTAGAGGACCGATCCCTTCTTGCCGCTTTTGTCGGTGGGAATTTGCTCGTTGAGCGAATTGGGGACGGAAGTACTGCACTTACCAACGCGGCATTCCAAGTTTCCTTGCTTGAATACGCAACAAGTGGTGGGTCTGCTGTTCAAACCATGGTCTTACCGACTTCCGGTGCTAATCAGGTCACCGATTCCGGGACGGCGACAAGCAATGGTTATCTCAATATTTTAAACGGACGAGTCGCAGTACCCGGTTACAACAGCCCTGCTGGTACAGCAGGCGTTGCGACTTTAAATACCAAGGTCGCAACGGTGATTGGCCAAGACGGTAACGTTGCCTCCAGAACATTGTTCCCGACGACGGGAACCATTCCTTTCAGTGGCAACAACTTCCGAAGCATGATCGCAACGGGAAGCGATACTTTTTATGCCACCGGCAACGGTAGCGCCACTACAGGTGGCGTTTGGTACGCCAACGCTGGCTCCTTTACGCAAATAAGCCCGACCGTAACGAATGCGCGCAACGTAGAGATCTACAACGGACAACTCTTCCTTTCGACCGGTTCCGGAACGCCTGGGATTTACAGTGTGGGGTCTGGTTTACCGACGACCACAGGGCAGAGTGCAACCGCAGCAATTAGTACAGGGGTAGGATCAAGTCCCTATGGGTTTGTGATGTTCGATACCGATGGCAACGGGGTTCTTGATCGTGCCTATATCGCCGATGACCGAACTGGTGCTGGTGGGGGGCTTCAGAAATGGACGTTCAATGGCACATCGTGGTCCAATTCATGGGCCCTTTTAGTCAATGGCTCGAATGCTCTCAGCGGCACTGCTGGTTCTGGTTTTGCAGGATTGAGAGGATTGTCTGGAAGTTTCTCCAATGGAGTAGCGACGTTGTATGCGACAACGAACGAAGCTTCGAACAATCGGTTGATCTCCATCGTTGATACCGGAGCATCAACGCCGACGAGTGCAACTCAACTTGCAACCGCTGGTGCCAACTATGTATTCCGAGGCGTCGACGTGTTCGCAGACAACACGCCTCCCTTGGTCACCTCGATCGAAGATGGTGATATCGACAATGAGGTCGCCGTCGGCGATACGCTCACCTACACGATCACCTTCAATGAGGACATCGATGCGAGCACAGTCAGCGCAGCGGATTTTGACAACTCAGGGACAGCGGGTATCACCGTTGGGTCAGTCACTGCAGTCAGTCCTAAAGTCTTTTCCCTTGCGGTCACACCGACAACGACTGGATCTATTGTTCTGCGCATTCCAACCGGTGCGGTGATCAAGGATCTGGCAGGTAACAGCCTCGTTGTACCGGTGCTCGACGATACAACCATCACTGTGATAGAAGGAGCAGACACCACACCACCTAGCGTTGTCTCTATCGTCGATAACGATCCGGATAACCTCGTTGCCCTGAACCAAACCGTCACCTATACGATTAGCTTTAGCGAAGATATCGATGCTGCGACGGTCGGTGCGAGCGACTTTGACAACGCAGGTAGTTCTACGATCACTGTTGGAGCCATCACCGAAACATCGCCAGGTGTATTTACCGTTCAAGTCACCCCAACGAGTGGCAATAGCTTAAGGCTCCGAATCATCGGAACCATCAAGGATGTCGCAGGTAACGATTTAGTCGTACCAGTATTGGATGACGACACGCTAACGGTTGATGCGGTTGCACCTACGGTCACCAACATCACCAACAACTCGACTGGTACTCTCTTTGCCGAAAGTGCTGTCACCTACACCATTACTTTTAGTGAAGCCATCGACGTTTCGACTTTGTCCATCAGTGACTTTAGCAACGCAGGTACCGCCACCGTCGTCTTAGGAGCGATTACTCAAGTCAGCCCGAGTGTCTACACCTTGGTCGTAACACCCACCTCGGGTGGAACGCTCCGATTGCAATTGCCCGTCGGCGCGGTCGTTAAGGACATCGCTGGAAACAATGCCATCGTTCCGCTGCAAGATGACGAAGAGCTCACGGTCACTCCAGTTACACCGCTTGGGCCGGGCGACATCGTTCTGCTTGGTTATAACACCGCAGGATCTCCGAACGATTCGTTCGTGATCATGACGCTCAAGGAACTCGTCGGAGGAACTCGGTTTATTGTCAATGACAACGAGGTCGCCTCTGACGGCGGATCATCCTTCGCCGATTTGAACGAGGCCGAAGCCTTGTTTACGGTCAAAGCGGGCCAAACGATTCCAGCCGGAACGATCATTTCGCTCCCCTGGGGTGGCGCCGACGTGTCGACTGCGACTTACGATTGGGACTTGCCTGCCGGGCCCGGCCTTGGTAGCAACAACGATGAGATCTATATTTACAAAGCGATCTCGACGGCATCCTTAACTCCCACCGCGTTTATTTATGGTGTGGCAATCGGTACATCGACAAGCTCGCGTCCTGCTGGACTTACAACCGGTTCGACTTTCATCAAACCAACAGGGGTAGCCGCGAGATACAAACCGGTAGGTGCGGTCTACTCAGGTCTTCCGAGCACCATTCGACCCGCTATCGGAAACACCGCTGCAAATTGGGAGTCGGTCGCGCCGGGTGCTCCAAGTGACTGGAGTTTTACTCTCGGCCCTACGTTTACCGGTGCATCGATCAACAGCGGAGCTTCTTTCTCGAGCAACGCCCAGCGTTCGATCATCACCTCTTTGGTGGTTAACTTCGGATCACCAGTGACACTGCAACCCAATGCATTCTCACTTGAAAACATTGGGCTGCTTACTGCTGGGTCGAGCTTTATCCCACAAAGCCAAATCGTTGTGACGCCGTCTTCCGGAAGTTCCTCGAGCTACACGATCACCTTTGATGCCGGTTCCGTGGCAAATGGTACGATCGTCAATGGTATCGTCAAGCGAGCCGGTGGAGCACTCGCCGCCAGCAACGGCAACTCGCTTGCGGATGGTAACTATGTCCTTCGCATCGATTCGGCAAAAGTCGATGGCGAAGGCTTCGCGTTAGTCGGTGATAACGTCTTTGGCGATGTGGCCACCGATCGATTCTTCCGCATGTATGGAGATAGCGACGGAGACGGTGATGTCGATGGAACTGACGCAGTCGCCTTGAGAAATGCCCAGCTCTCTTACAATGCCGCCTTGGATTGGGACGGCAATGGATCGGTATCAGCAGGTGCCGACATCACGAACTTTAACAGCAATCGCAATCGTCGGAGACGATTGTTCTAAAGGATATCTTGTAAATTTTTTGTTCGTAACGCTTCAATCAGGGAGGGACCCCATGAAGAAGATTTTGTGTGCAGTTTTTGCTTTTTGTGCGATGTGTACTACGGCTCTTGAGAGCCAAGCAGCCATCGTTTCCGAGTTACTCCTCGTCGAACGGACTCCGTTTGTCGTTGGAACACCGACGGTTATCGATGTGATCCTCAAGGAAACTCGAGACCCGAGCGATACCTCAATTCTTGGAACTATCGAAACTGTTTCGGGAAATATCCTGTTCAATTGGACTGGTTCAAGCGCGTTTGTTGTTTCGGGTCTAACCGATTACGGGACTCAAAATGGGCGTTTCTTCGATAACGGTGGAGGTTCTTCAGCGATTGATCTTGACACCGTAGCGAGGTATGGCTTGGTGGAGCAAAATGATTTGATTCCATCGGCAAGCGATGATCCACTGGGTGTTGTTGTCAGCCCGACTCAAACGACCATCAGGCTGGCTAGTTTTACCCTCAGCGGCGGTGCAGTAGGAGAGTCGATCACCTTCACGATGTCGGATTTTGATACTCAACTAGACGATATTGTGCTTGCCGATGGGACGGTGCTCGACAGTACCCTCATCTATGGAGCGCTTACGATTACCGGTAGCAGCGGCGGAGTCGTACCCGAGCCGACCTCGGTGGCTCTCTTCGGATCGCTCCTAGGCGGACTGCTAGTGCGACTCAGGAAACGACCTAAGTAGCAATAATCACCCTCGGTGTGATCTCCGGCGCCGGACCCAAAGTCCGGTGCCCAGGGTCGCTAGTCCAAGCACATCGATCGGTAAGTAGATCGATCGATCTTGGATGACCGTTCTGACTTGCTGATAAGCCTCTGCATTTGGATCAAAGCCAAACCACAGGTCTTTGTCGCTTGAGGGCCAAGTTCGATCGTCCCACGCGGTAAGCCAAAGAGATTCATTGGTTTTCAGTTCTTCACTTGGCACCGCAGCACCGATTAATTGTTCGAGTTCGGTGCGAGCCACAGGCATTGAGAATCGCAGTTTGCCACGCACCCAAGCCTCATTCGATGGGCTTTGGCCTAACGATCCTGATGCCCGTCCTGGGCCGACGACGAAGACTTGCAAGAGGTTCCCTCGCCCTTCCTCGGTAAACTGATCCTTGGGTACTCGGTACGGAAAGACCGGAGTCTCGGTCGCAAAAGAGATCCGCACCGTACCGACCTGGGTTCTCGCCGAACTCGAATCGTATTTGAAAGCGGTGATGATCCAGCCTTGCTCGACGTAGGGCAGCACCCATTCTTCAAGATCTTTTCGGGCTTGGTACTGATTGTCCTTGAGCCATTGAACAAGCTCGTTGGCATCGTTTGCCTTAAGGACAGCAACTTCGTATCCGGCGACTTTTTTAGTCTGAAGAACAGCAACTGCAGCCGGGACTGCGTCGTCGGTTGTTCGACCTGCACCCACTTTTGACTCCATCAGCACAAACGGAGATAGAACCAATGGAAAAGGATCGACGCTCCAGCGGTCTTTGACTTCGATGCGAGGTTGAATTTTTTGATCGAGCAATCCGAACACGCTGGCATCGGACTCTTCGATTTGCGGTTGGGTCGGCGAAGGAACCAAGAAACCAAAGTCCGAATCGTTCTCGCTCGATCCTTTGAAAGCCGCCTCACGCACAAAATGCTCGATCTTGGTCTGCGGATCCCATGCGATGAGGATTCTTTGGTCGGCGATTCGGAACTCGGACCCTGCCCTATATGCCGGACAGCATGCGTTGAGACACTCCGGCGTATCTCGCACCATGACGAAGATCGCTAACGACAAAATCAACCAGATTGGATATTTAATTTTCATGGTTTCTTGCTTTCGGTTGGTCGTTTCTGAAGGCGGGTTGGAAAGGATCTCCAGCCTGTGACGTGGACCAAGGATCTCCACCACTCTTTGAGCCACTCTAGCAAGCTATTGGCAAGCCACAAAGCCCACAAGAGCATCAGGAATCGATAGTACCAGATCGAAACCGAAAGGACCCAAGGTTGAGGTAAACTGCGGTCGGATCGCGGGGTGAACCAATTGAGGTTTCCCTCAAAGGACTGATTCCCGACGATGAACATCCGAGGCGTACCTAGCAACCCGGCGGTCACCACTCCGATCAGCAGGCCGATGGCGACGATCGTTAGTATAACGTTCGAGACCTGCAAAAAATTAAAAGAAAATCCTCCAATCGATTCTGGATCGAGTCGCCTACGCAATCGGATCGAAAAAAGCCACGCAACGATCAAAAGCGATGAAACGATGTGGACTTGGGTAAGCCCGATCATTAGGAGCATCCACTCCCAGGTGGCCAAAGGCGAGTCCATCCGGCTACCTAGTACCCAGCCAACCAGAAGAGATACAGCCAAAATCACCCAAAATCGAACCGCCGGACCACGTTGAGGGCCGTTTGCCCAAAGGACCCATCGAGAGGAGGGTACGAGCATCTGCGAGTGGATATTGGCCACCTCCTCAGGCATCTGGATCGCTGGCATCGAAACGATACTTGCTACAGGAATCTCTTCGATCCACTCGATCCTGACCATCTGGGATCCAGGCTGGAGGTTGACCAAGACGTCGTTGGATTGTCGACGGATTGGCACACTTTGCCCGGCGACTCGGATCTCGCTGACGGTAGCTCCTGAGGGAATCGGGATTGCTTGCTCACCCCCTAGACTTGATTCGATCTCAAAGACCAAGCTTGATTTCCTTTGTCGATTTCCAACTTCCAAAGAATGCGCTAGCGACTGAATCGTGAGCAATTTGCCAGCAACGGCAGAGGGTCTTTGAAATTTCAATTCGACCGATTCGCCAGGCCAAGGATTCCACTCAGGAATGAGACTGGCCTTGCGAATATCAAAAATCGGCTTGCTTCCAACCGATTGCATGCTCCAAACCGGAGATGTTTCAACCAGCCATCGTTCGACCAGATTGTTTGAAGCCGAACCGTTGGAGACCGACTTGGCAACTAGTTGGATGCTCGGAGAGATTGGCAACTCCGATTGCCACTGAAAACTCATCTGTTCGGCACTGAAGTTGACTTCGATGTTGCCATCGAGACTTGTAACCCCCGGTGTAATGATTTGTTCATTGGACAACGTAGGAACCGAGACACTTACTGCTTTACCTGGTTGGCTTAGTCGCTTGAGGGTCGTGTCCACCTTCCAGACCAGTCCGATCTCAAGCCGACGTTCGACGAGAAACACCGAGCGAAAATTCCTCTGATCGTAATTTGCTTGCCCCTCGACGCGCTGCTCTTTGCGCACAAAGATAATCTGATTTTCAGGCTTACCTTCAGGACTAACTCCTGTCCATGTCCACTGCGGTGCTTCGACGGTCAAGTGGTGTGGAGCCAGGATAAATGCCCAAGACCATTCGGCACTCCCGAGGATTCGTCCGCGAGCCGATAGTTGATGAATCCCCTCGGGAACCAATACCCACAAATGCTCATCGTCCTTGCGTACGACCTGAGCATCCTTGCCATCGATTTCGATGGCACTTGGAAACCAACTGGCCCCTTTGCCAGGCAGCGGTACAGCTAGGATACTTGTTGCATGAATCGTGGCCTGCATTTCGAGATTGTCTTGCTCGATTTTGATCGACATCGCTGGGATATCGGCTGCGGTGGGAAAAGCATCACTGGCTTGTTGCACCCGCTGCCGCAGTGTGTCCAACGTCTCGCTATCGGGTATTTGCGCACAAGCGCGCTGAGCGTTTCCACCAGCGATGATTGCTAAAAAGGCCACGAACAATAACGCGACGGGTATCGATGGATTTCCTGTTGCTGCGGGTGTGACTCGAAGTGCCTGCTTCCAGATTTTTCCAAGTCCCTCAAGAAGGATCCCAAGCAGCAGGATCAGAAGAACCAATCGACATAGTGTAAGCGCCCGATGTTGATTGCATGAAATCAAGATAGGTCGAATCGTCTGAGTGTCGCTAACAGGTCCATCCCAAGCACAATGCACGGCGGTGCCATACCATTGCGGTTTGGCAACGCCCGTCTGAATGCTCGTCTTCGGATCGTAAGCGAAATTGCCTACCTGAGCTTGGTTGGTTTGGACATAGTTCTCTGCAGCCGGCTTACTGCTATCGAACTTGGAACGAGTCTTTGAGTCCATTTCGGTGGCGAGAACGACTGACTCGAGCTCAAGGGTTGAGTATCGATCGTTCATCTGGTCAACGCGATCATTGGATGTTTGTTCCATCCACTGAAATAAGCTTCGGTACTTGATGTTCGAATTACTCGGTTCGAGTTGAGGATAAATTGCATTTTGAACTTGCATGGCTGCAAAGGGAACCAGATTCAGTAGTAGCAATGCTGTTGCGATATGCTTCCACCAATACAGACCAGTAAGGCTCTTGCCCGAACCGATCACGCGAATCAATGCCAATGGAATCAGCAGGAAAAACCAAGTCCAACGAGGCGAACCGGGTTCGTGATAAGTCAGAGCAAAAGCCGCGAAAGCAACCAAACCCGGAATCCAACCATAGAGGCGCAGGACTGCCAAGCTAAAAACCAAGAGCAAAAACAGATCCAGCAGACTCCAAGCCGTCAGCCAATCTCCTTCGACTCGATCCGGTCCAAAGACAGCCAGCATCCGCCAACCCGGCGGCATGTACAGTTTCAATTCAAGCCTGTCGGCGGGCGTTTGCCATCCAATGGCTGGAATTTCACCAGCGCTTGATGTGCGTCCAACAGCCTCGATCGTCGGCTTACGAATCCGAAGCTCAATCCCCTCGGAACCCGTTGCTGGGTTCTGAGTAATAAGTTGCCTTTCGCCCTGTATCCGAACCACTCCTAACTGATGCTCGGCGGCAACATCAAGACGCGTGATTTCTTTAGGCTCCCCATCGAGGATGTCTCGATAAGTCATCGCTGAGCCATCGTCATCGAGCCACAGCACTCGATCAACACTTAGTGAATTGGGCTTATCGACCCCCATCCCACGATTCTTCTCGACCAAGGTGGCAGCGGTTGCGGTTTTCCATTGATAGACCGTCACATTGCGCCAGTTCTTGGGGAACCTCGTCGTTTGCGCATCGATGGGCATAACGCCCTGCAGTTCGGTGGTTCGCAGTTCGGGAGCAGGTTGGATAGCTAACAGTTCGGTCTCCTTAGCAGGCTTGAACCCATCGGCGTATTTGAACTCTTTGATGTCCTCGGTTCGAAAGGCATCGACGAGTATCTTCCAATTACCTGCTCGAAGCTGGGCTTTGAGCTTGCCGGTATCATCGATCGCTACAGGGATTGGACTATTGACAAAAGAAAGCTGCCAACCCTCTGGGAGCACAAACCCGAGTTCCTCTTCACGGCTCTTGCCCGTTGCCGTTAAATCGATCTCTGTCCGGAGCCAAATGGGAGACCCATCCTGAATCAGTCGGTAAATCTCAAACGAGTAGCTATCCTTCTGAACCTCTTGGCCGACATTCGAACGACTAAGCCAAAGCGTTCCGGTGCTATCCCAATTCGGAGTTGCGATCGGTTCGTTGCGAACTTGCAGTCGCAGTAGCCCATAACTTCTTGGGATCGTCAGTTTTTGAGGTAAGGATTTCCAGATCCATTGTCCTTTGAGAGAGTGAGTGCCGGGTTTGAGTTTGACTGCTGGTGATCCGTTATGTTCGATGACGACAAGTTCTTTTTCTGCATCGCTCACGCCTGTAGGCCAGTGTTCGCTACTGCCTGGAAGCGGGAACCAGGATTCGCGGTACACGGCCACACTGACTTGCCAGCTCCCTTTTGCTTCATCGACTTGTATCTCGACTTGGCTTGGCCAGTAGTAGATGCGTTCCTCGGAATTCCGGTAGGTCGTTGGAGCTTGCTGATAACTCTCGTCCCAAAGAACCCACGGTATCCAACTGCGCAAGACATCGGGCACCGACTCATGGGGGATCTTGTACGGAGGCTGTACGGCTCGAATCTGCGCTTGGCTTGGACAAGCAAGCAGGGAGGCATAGCATAGAATGAACCAACCAATGCACCGAAGTAAACGAATCATATTGGCCTCGACTTGCTAGCAAATAATCAGATCCACTGCACAAAGCGCCTGACCTCTAGCATAATTCAATCCGGGCACGATGGCCAAAAGCAAGCGATATTCAGGGCGATTCAGCCATAACAATTTAGAATGCTTACTGGTAACGACAGATCATTCGCTAACGTAGGTTGAGTTTTGTAGCGTGCTCTTATGCCAAAAATGGGAGGGCAAAAAAATGGGAGGGCAAAAAAATGGGAGGGCAAAAAAATGAGAGGGCAAAAAAATGAGAGGGCAAAAATAAATGGGTGCAGAAATCGCGGGTCGATCCATCGACAACTCGCATTACCTTGGGGGATAATTCAGATGCTTACTGAGAAACTCAAAAGTCCCAACTCCATGGATCGTATGCGGGCCGTTGAACCACTCGATCGTGGTCTTATCTGGTATCCCCAAACGTGCAGCGTACATCCTTCGCACTTTGGCAAACTCCAATCCGACGCGCTCGTCGGGAGCCACCCCATCGGCATGCCCACGTTCGACCATGAACGGACGAGGTGCTATCAAAGTTGCCATCTCTGCATAATTGAACTTGCGCCCAAGATCAAACTCGAAGATTTCGTACTCCATGGTCCAAACGTAACTATAAGGTGCCGAGGTGCTCGCGTTTTTCCAAACCCAATCGTTGAAGTCTGCTGAACAAATCGAGAGACAATATTCAGGCACCAGTGCTGGAATTCGCATCGCACTTTTGCCTCCGTAGGAGAGCCCGTAAAACGCGATCCGATTCGGATCGACCTCAGGGCGACTGGCAAGCCACTTCACGATCTGCTCATGCTGGGCGACGATCGTTGAGAACAAGGTCTTTCCAAGCGGATTGCTTTTACGCTGTAGACTCCGGAAACGGTCCGTGAACAAATACAAATTTTGTGGAGCAAAAACCACATAGCCTTGTTCGGCCAGTCTTGCCGAGACGTCATGATAAGCCGGGTGGTCCTTGACGATCGTGTCGGTGGGGCGTCCTTCGAGTCCATGCTGAAAGACCACACAAGGCCGGTTGGCAATCGGTTCGTTGGATCTGGGAACAAGCAGGATTCCATAGGCAATGACATCATCGAACACATCGAGCACGACCTCATAACCCAGCCATTTCTCTCGTTCGTACACCAGTCTTGTTCGTGGCATGAGGGGCTTTTTAGGAAGCTCCCAGTTTCCGATAATCTCCTCACGGAACTCTTTGCGATAAGGCTCGATGCTCTGAGTAAACTTTTCGGGTGAGGAGGTATCGAGATTCTTCCAGTAGGCATCGCGTTCGTATTGAATCAAATCCAGCTTTCTTTGCTGCCAGCGATCCAGTTGTCCTAGCCATGCGAGTCGTCGGGATTGGCCCGATTCCAAACGGTCCCAACTGCCGTTGGCGATCGAGGCTCGTTTGGCTGCGATCGCAAGCGATCCAGAGCCAAATTCGCTCCCAAGTTTCCCGATAGTTGTGGCAAGTCCTGAATCGCTGATCCCCTGAGGTTGAGTGTTTGCTGTACCCGATGGTTCGCTTGAAACGATTCTGTCTTGAAGTTTCCAAGCGGACAAAAGTTCTCTGGCCCGATCCGCCTCGGCTTGTGCCTGCGCAGGCTCCGGACCGCTGAGCGACCCCGGCGCACCACCTTCTCCTGCAATGCTCAGGGTCGGACCTGGTACCGGATCGATCACCAAGTGCCTTGGAGCTATCATTGCTGCAAGCTGAGCGTCCCCAAAGTGCCTAAGCAGTCCATGCACATTGCGATGGATCGGTTCGTCCCAAATTTTTTCTCTCGGTCCAAAATGCCCTGAAACACACGTTACATCGACTCGGGTGTCACAAGCCCCGGTAGCCAGTGCGATCCAGCCTCCCTCTCCCCAACCGGCAACCATGATCGGTCGCTGGCCGATCGTCTTCTTGAGCAGATCCAACGCAGCCATGTTTTGGTGGACGTGATAACCCAGCAAGTGCCTTCCGAGGATAAACGCAGATCGGTAGAGGTACTCTTGGTCGGTCATGATTGCCCGACCAAGCCTTGCCTCACGATGCCGACTTGCGCCCTGCGGAATGACGACCAAGCCGCCACAGCGGGCGATTGCAAGCGCATCGGTATTTGCGTTTCGGCCGACTCCACAAAGATTTTCGGGCAACTGGGACGCGTCGGGTATGAGCACTGCTCCGAAGCGAACAGTCTTGGGAATCACCAGCAAACCATGAGCTTCGAAGCCTTCGAGAACCGGCCAACGAACCTGTTCAATTCGGAGGTTATCGTCGCTCGCTAAAGATTGCAAACCAGCGGCCAAGCTGTTTGCTCCAAGGGGACTTTCAATAATCCAATTGCTTGAATCCGTACGGGAGTCAACCAGTCCAATACGTCGGGAGTACTCTGCACGAAGTCCTTGGATCGATTCCTCATAGACCTCCGGACGGATCTCATTGTTTTGCGAATTAGGCTGAGGCCAATTGGCCATTCGCCGCATCACCGAGGCATCGATTTGTTTGAGCAAAAAGCGATCCACTCCGGAGACCAGTTCCGACGCGATATCACCTTGGAGCGTTAGTCTTTCGGTACCTGGCAGTTCGATCGCTTTGGCAGGCTCGATTCGATCGAAATGTTCAGCGGGGAATTGAGCCATTGCACGAGCCTCAAGACCTGCAAAGATCCAAAGCAACTCGATGCATAAAATAAAACGATTCTTGCCGAGCCTTCGGACATCGGGATACATACTAAGCATAGCAAGCTCTTGAAATTCAGGAGGGAGGAAACTTCGGCCGCATTCTAATTCTAGCAGATTTGGATTCGCTGGTTTTGCGCTAAGTGTTGCGGCCCGAGTCCTGATGTTTCTTTCGAGCAGTACTTCAGGAATTATTGTGGCTAGGAGGATACGCTTCTGGCTTTTTTCGTACTCGTACTCGTACTCGAAAAGAACCCTTGGGATTTAGGGGCTTCGAGTGCGAGTAGGAGCACAAGCAGGAGCACGAACCGGAGAATCGATCTATAATGAGACACACCACATAGGAACTGTCCGGCATCAGGAGAGCCCCGATGGATACTACACCTGAAAATTTGCAAGAGAAGTATCGAGCCATCGCTCATCGGCATGGGGTGGCTTGGGACAAGGTCGTGGCCCCGAGTTTTCAAGATCGGCTCGATGAACTCGAGCGCTGCCTAGCCGATGCGAATGTCCCATTTCCGATACCGGCAGACAAAGCCAGGGAGTATCTGCAGGCAGCCCGATCAGGCCAGCCGTTTCGGATCGGTACGCTCTCGGATCTGACGGTCGATCTGGGGCGGTACGCCAACGCGCAGGACTACGACTCTTACACCTTTGAACAGCATTTGAGTTGGGCTTGTCTGATCGCCGACCAGCAGCGTTCCAAACATCGTTATGCGTGCCGCGAGTACTTGCATGGCGAAGAACTCTTTCAAATCGGCGGAACAGTGATCCCCGATTTCTACTTGCTCAACGCTCGTATCTACCAACAAACGCTTTGGCAACTCTCGACAGTCAACATGATCATCCCTGCCGAGTTGTTCTTCACCTGCCACTCGCGACGGTTCTTTCCGGTGACCACGTTCATGCGAGCACTCGAACAAGACTATCTTCAGGAGCCCGACATCGGTCACGACGTTGCCGGTCACGTATCGACGTTTACCATTCCGGTAGTGGCCCAGTTGATGCAAAGCCACGGCGTGGCCCGCAATATGATCTATCAAGAAAGAGACGATGCGTTGGCTCTAACAAAGGACCCTGCGCGTCGACAAGCGATCGAGCGACGTGGCGACGAGCTACTGCTGTATGCCGAAAGGATCTATTGGTTTACAGTTGAATTCGGCCTGGTTCTCCAGGACCAAGAGGTACGGGCCTATGGTGCCGGGATTCTATCTTCTCCCGGTGAGACCAAATTCAGTATCGATTCGAATCGTCCGACTCGCATTCTGATCGATCCTTCGAATGATCGCGACCTTTTGCGTTTGGCCACAACCGACTACCTGATCAGCGAATATCAAAAAACCTATTTCGTTATTCGCCAATTCGATCTTCTCCAAAGCATCATACCCGAGCGAATTGTTAGGATAGCGAAGGTGGCATCGCAACTACCCCATTTTTCGTGGCGTGATTTGGTTCCAGGAGACCATGTGTTGCAAGTCGGCGAGTCAGCGGTATCGACGAATGAAAAGTACCTGCGACTTGCGTTCCACTCGCTCGATACGCATTGCGAGCAAGGGGACGAGTGCTTGACCCGTACGGCGATTCGTAACTTGCGTATTTTCGCTAAAAAACCTACCGCAACCGATGAGCTCTCAGAACGATTCGGCAGTCAAATCCCAGCCGTTCCAGCCGGGATCATGGACTGGTTTATCCCAAGGGACTCTGCCGGTGAGTTTACCCAACAAACACGACCTCTGAGTGTGGGACAAGACGATTAGATCGTAGGCTTCCGGCCAAAAAACATTTCCTGGGTGTTGCTTTCGCTAAGGCATCTTCTATGCTGTCGGCTCTGGCCCCGGAGTCTCCTCCGCAACACTTCTAGGACTCTCAACTTGTTGTTCAATGCTACCATGAGATTTTTGAAGTTTCGTATTCGGACCATTCCCTTCTTGGTACTTGCTTGCGCAGCGACAAGCCTCGTTGTCCATGCTCAGGATTCTTCCAACGATCAAAGAGTCTCCATGGCCGATAAAACGATCCATGCTCAACCGAGCTATGTGCTCTCAAGCAATCAGGTTGAGCTTGCCGTCACGCTCCTAGGTGGACACATGGCTCCGGTGACCTTTTATCGCGATACACCGGAGCCGATTCAGCCTTATCACATCAGCCCTTGGCAGGAGGAACAGCAGGCCGAGATGCCCGCAGCGGTCTTGGTTCCCCTGCGAGGAGATTTCTTTTGCATGCCCTTTGGCGGAAACTCCGAGGCTCTTGGTAACGAAAAGCATCCGCCGCATGGAGAAGTTGCAAGCAGTCATTGGATTCGTAGGGGGACCGAGCGTATCGGTAATACCTCGCGTTTGTCAATGACGATGGAAACCACCGCTCGGGTGGGCAAGGTCACCAAAGAGATCTACTTGGTCGACAACCAAAACGTTGTCTACACCAAACACACCATCGAAGGGTTCGAGGGAAAGGTTCCGCTGGGGCATCATGCGACGTTGGCCATGAGCGATCAAGAGCAAAGCGTGCGACTCGCATCGAGTCCCATTCGATTCGGGATGACCTATCCGGGAGTTTTCTCGGATCCCAAACAAGGCGAATACCAATCGCACTCCGGCTTGGATGACTGCGACCTTCACGGACAAAAGTTATATCTGGTTCAGTCTCAAGGATGCATCGGTTTTGAACTCAACGGTCTTTTGGATCGAGAACCGCGGCCGCCATGGGTATCCTTGGCTTGGACGTAACCATTGCCTGGGACTCGAAGACGTCACCGCTTATTTTGCAGATGGACTCAAAGCCTCGGTCGAACCCAATACAATCAACCAGCAGGGAATCAGAACCGCTTTGGAACTATCGAAGAACAATCCTACTCAGATCCGTTACATTCAAGGGGTCGTTCGGGTTCCAGAAGCATTTCAAGTAGTCAAAACCATCGAGTTTAGCCCCGGACAGATCACTCTGGTTTCTTCAGATGGGCAGAGAATCTCCGCTCCGGTAAACCATGAGTTTCTGCGGACGGGAGATCCGGGTCGCTCGAACTGACACACCCATAGGCCAATGACGATGTTTAGTACCATGCATATCAAGACTGCTTGCGGATTTACCTACTTAGGCGCATTAACTTGTTTATTCGCAATCGTATTAAGTGCAAATCGAGCTTGCGCAGTGACCGACGATCGTCCGAACATCCTGTTTATCTTCTCCGATGACCATGCTCAGGCAGCAATTTCGGCGTATGGATCGAAGGTCAACACAACGCCCCACTTGGACCGTATGGCCAACGAGGGGGCTCGATTCGTCAACTCCTTTGTGACCAACTCGATTTGTACCCCTAGCCGCGCCACGCTCCTGACCGGGCAATACTCTCACCTCAATGGTGTCCCGGTCTTTAACCGCTTTGACGGTTCAAGAGATCACGTTGCCAAGCGATTGCAGCAAGCCGGATACCACACCGGGATGATCGGCAAGTGGCACCTTGGGAGCGATCCGACAGGTTTTGATCGCTGGATTGTTCTGCCTGGACAGGGGGCTTATTGGAACCCTCAATTTCTCGTCCAAGGACATAAACTGACGATCGAAGGCCACTGCACTGAAATCACAACGCAGTTGGGAATCGAGTTCCTAGATACCCGACCTACCGACAAGCCTTTCTTTCTAATGCTTCATCACAAAGCTCCTCACCGCGAGTGGGAGCCTGACACGAAGAACAAGGAAGCCTTTCGCAACCGAACGTTTCCAGAGCCTGCAACGCTCTGGGATGATTACTCGACTCGCCCGAGTGCTCTTCCGGAAAACGAACAGACCATCGCTAAGGATTTGACCCGCCGAGATCTTAAGCTAACACCTCCAGAGGAACTCCAAGGCCAAGAACGAAACAAATGGCTCGGAGTCAAACCTTCAAGTGTTCAAATCGACGGAAAGACGCTCGAAGGAAAGGAGCTCGTGCGATGGAAGTACCAACGCTACATGCAAGACTACCTAGCGTGTGTCCAGGGAGTCGATGATAGCATCGGTGCGATGCTCGATTATTTAGACAAAAAAGGATTGGCTAAGAACACGATTGTGATCTATACGGCGGACAACGGTTGGTACATGGGTGAACTCGGGATGTACGACAAGCGTTTTATGTACGAACCGGGCTTGCGGTCACCCTTGATCATGCGAGGGCCTGGAATTCCCGCCGGATCTACCCCCGAAGCGATGGTCGCAAATATCGATCTTGCTCCAACCTTTTTAGGCTTAGCCAAGCTTGGTGTTCCCGAGTCGATGCAAGGCAGATCGCTCTTGCCGGTACTTCAAGGCCAAACGCCAAGCGATTGGCGCAAGTCCGTTTACTATCGGTATTACCATGACCCTGGTCATCATAATACGCGCGCCCATTACGGAGTCCGAACAGCAACGCACAAGTTGATTTACTATTGGCGAAAAGAGGCCTACGAATTGTTCGATCTTGTGAATGATCCAAATGAGCAAATCAATCTCTTGCACGATCCACAAGCTGCTAATAGACCAGCCACTCAAGTCCTGTTTGAGGAACTCAAAGCCGAGCTTGGTCGCCTGCAAAGACAGTATCAAGACGACGGAAAGTACGCAGATCCAGAGACATGGCCAAAGGGTGGTTCAGACGGTCCCTTCGATGACAAAACCCCGCTTGGAAGAAAAACGGTGGTAGAAGCGATCGCGGCGTCTAAGGGGGTCTAGCCCGCCAGAAACCCCCCTCTTGGGGGTGAATCTTTTATTTTACCAAGTGTCTCGCAACATCCAGATAAATTTTCTGAAATAATAACGCCACCGCATGACGATCGAATCTTTCAACGGTTCATCCCATCGTCACTTGTATTACTTCTTATCTTTTGTCTAGGGGTACTCTCATGATCATTCAACGCAGATCATCCGGTGCTTGGCGATCGTCTCCTCGTTTGCACAGCGGTTTCACCTTGGTAGAACTCTTGGTCGTCATCGCGATCATCGGTGTGTTGGTTGGATTGCTCTTACCCGCGGTGCAAGCGGCGCGTGAGGCGGCACGCCGAATGCAGTGCCAGAATAACTTCAAACAACAGATCTTAGCTCTCCATAATTGTCACTCAGCCCTCAAGCGGTTTCCTCCACAATCCGGAAACTTCGGGGGAGCTTGGTATGCCCCACTGTATTACCACATGCTTCCTTACATGGAAAATAATACGGTATGGACGATGGGCTCGACATGCGACCTTGCGGCTGCTGTTGGACAACAAACCCCAAATACATGGATCGATTTAGGATACACTTGGCCCACGTGGGGATCGGTAAATCCCAATAGCCGAACATGGCTTCGCCAAACCAGCATTCCTTCATTTCGATGTCCAAGTGATGCGACCTTGGGCAATGGCCTGGATTGGACACCAGGCGATTCATCCTATGCAGGTAACTTCTTGGTCTTCGGGGGCGTAAACAACATCACGACAGTTTGCGGGGCGGCAGGTTTCCCATGGGAGACTTGCTGGGATGGTAGGGCTAAGTTCTCGACGATCAAAGACGGGACCTCGCAAACGATCATGCTGGCTGAAAAACTATCCCGTTGCGATGGAGCTGGCGCTCCGGGAGGCACATGGTGGATGCGAGGAATCTTCCGAATCGGAGGCACAGGAGGTTCTCAGCCTAATTCAGGTGTTCCCGTAGACAGCTATCCCGGCGATCGACTGTCGGCTGTCTTTGGCGGTGGGCGCGGTCGCGACGGTTTGATCTTTACCTATGGGATTGCCTCTAGGTTTCAGGTTAGCCCAGCGTACCCCTTAAGAAACTCGACCAATGGTGGCCGATGCGACCGACGCTTAGCAACATCCCTTCACTCGCTTATGCAAGTGGCTTATGCAGACGGATCGGTCACCGCGCTCTCAGGCACGATGGACTCCCAGATTTGGTTCTGGAGCTTGACACCAGACGGCGGAGATGTTGCTATTTTGCCAGAGTAGGGATCGAGATTTGATCTAATTCTCTTTAAAAGTCGAGTTCAATTCGATGAAAAGCTTTCATTACTTTGCGCTAGTATCCCTCTTGTTTTTCTCGGTTGGATGCGAGCGTCCGCGGGGGCTTGTCGAGGGTGAAGTTCTCTTCGATAGCAAGCCACTGCCAGGAGGGATGCTAAGTTTCGTATCGATTGATGCGAAGAATAAGTTGACTGTTGAAGGCTCTGCGGAACTGGGTCGAGACGGAACCTTCAAGATCGATTTACCGGTCGGTGATGTAATGGTTGGAGTCGATAATCGCGAGTTTGAACCGATGCCTGCAACGGGTCCGGCGAAATTGCCTGGAGACAATATCCCAGAGGATGTTCGAAAGAGCCTTATGCAGAGCACGAAGGCTGCATCCAAAGTCTCTGATCGATGGGTTAAGCTTCCCGAGCAGTACTATTTGCCGGAGACCTCTGAGATCAAGATCAAGGTCAAGAAGGGATCACAAAAGATCCAAATTGAGCTCAAGCCAAGCAATTAGACTCTGGTTTGGCCGTTATAATACGGATCGTTATGCCTTCTCCGACAGGATACTATTCGATCCACACCAGACCAAAGACCAAACATGAGTCGTTCCTTGCGCAAGTCCCCAGCGGCATGGAGTTTTGCTGCTTGCATTGTTCTTTCAAATCAAGTCTTTGCTCAAAAAGTCGATCTCGCGGGAAAAGATCTTCAATGGGCTTGGAGCAACCAAGAGGTTGCTCTAGCAGGCAAGGGGTTTTGGCCACAGTACCGTGGCCCCAAAGGCAATGGCGTTGCGGACGAAAATTGCGATCCTGCAATCGAGTGGAGCGAATCGAAAAATATCGCTTGGAGAACGGACATTCAAGGCAAAGCTTGGTCCTCGCCGGTAGTTTGGGGCGACAAGATCTGGCTGACCAACGCCGCCGACGATGGGCTGAGCATGTCGGTGCTTGCAATCGATCGCAACACAGGCAAGATACTGATCGATCGGGTGATCTTCACCAACCAGGAAACGCAAAAGGACTACCATCAATTCAATTCGTATGGATCGCCAACTCCTGTATGCGATGCGAATCGAGTCTACGTCACCTTTGGCGCTTACGGAACGGCAGCCTTGAATCCCTCCGATGCTTCGATTCTATGGCAACGCCGCGATCTGCCTTGCAACCACTATCGTGGTGCAGGAGCCAGTCCGATTCTCTATGGTAACCTGCTGATCTTCAGCATGGATGGCTTTGATGTTCAGTACCTTGTCGCTCTCGACAAGAACACCGGACAAACGGTTTGGAAACAAGACCGCTCCATCGACTACGGAACCAACGATGGAGATTGGAAGAAAGCTTATAGCACCCCTCATGTGATCGAGGTCAACGGCAAACACCAATTGATCAGCCCAGCGGCCAAAGCGGTCATCGCTTACGACCCGGCCACGGGACAGGAGCTTTGGAAAGTTCGTTACGACGAACACTCTAGCGCCATTCGTCCATTGTTTGATGGCAAGCATCTGTACATCAGTTCAGGATTCAGCAAAGCCAAACTCTTGTCGATATCTCCCGATGGAAATGGCGACGTGACTACGAGCCATGTCTTGTGGCAAGCCACTCGTTCGATCGGTTGTAAACCCTCTCCTGTATTCTTAAATGGCAATATCTGCTCGCTCGAGGATCGCGGAGTGCTCACGGCCATGAATCCTAACGACGGAGAAATCGTATGGCAGAAACGTCTCGGGGGTGACTTTAGCAGTTCTCCTGTCGTTGCCAAAAATCGAATCTATTGCTTCGATGAACAAGGAAAAGGCCATGTGATCGATGCCCAAGGCCAAGTGCTTGCTGAAAATACCCTCGATGCTGGTTGCCTTTCCTCTCCGGCGATTGTCGGAAATGATCTGATCGTCCGCACTCGAACGAGCCTCTATTGCATCCGGGCATCCAAGTAGGGCTGTTTGGAAAACGCGCTGCAGCCTATCACTGCAAGCAAGCTGACCAGGGGTATTGCCGGTGCACGCATTCGCATGTTGCTCCAATAAACCGCGTGCACGCAGCAGAGGCTTAGTGCTAAAGTTAGAGCCGGGATCCACAGGATTCGATGTTTAGCATTGCTTCGCAAAAGGCTGTAGAGCCCTCTTAGGGTTGCGATACTGACTGCTGCATAGTAGAAACCTAGAACCAAGGAGACTCTCGAGTCAGCTTGGCGTTTCGACGGCCACCAAGCCCAGAGCCAGCCTTCACGGATCAGACAGGCTTTGGCGAACATCGCAGGGCTCTTGCGAATCGACTCCCAAGCTAACTGATTCGCAAATGCATCGATTGCAATCTCATCTTTCGAGTCCTGATCGAATCTTTTGAGTTGCTTGGATCGCCACCACGCGTGGAATTGATCTTCTTGCCACTCGCGAGATAAGCTTGACTTCCAATGCTCATAGAGAATCGGGTTATTTGCCAAGAGCAAGGTGTACCCGCCATGGGTTGTTGTCCAAACCCCCTGGCCTAACTGCAATTCGTTTCGTTTCCACCAAGGTATCAAGACTAGCAGGCAACCCAGCAACAAACAGCTCGCGCGAACGGGACTACGGAATACTTCAATCACTCCCCAAAAAGCGCACCAAGCAACCGCTGTCGGACGGCACAGGCAAGCGATACCTAGAGTCACTCCAATGAGAGTTCCTAGAACCAACGAGCGACCAAGAGACTGGGGCGTGAACCATCCTAGCACTAGGGTTAGCCACCAGATTGCAATCGAGAGGAATGTCGCAGTGGTTTCAGTCATCACCAAAGTGGATTGGCGAATCAAAATCGGGTCGATCAATACCAGGGTTGAAGCAGCAAGACTCAGGCCTTGAGCCATGCCGAGTCGCTTTGCGATATCGAAGGTCATTGCGACGGACAAGCCACCTAAAAGTGCATGCAATATTGCGATGGAAATCTGATCGGACTCCAATCCACCAAAGCAACTCAGAAGCCAAGGATAAAGCGGGGGGCGGTAGGCACTAGCAATCGGGATGCCTTGAGGATCGATCAACCCAAAGGTGCCGGCATGGTAGATGGTTTGAGACAAACGACGATAAGCATCGGTGTCGGCATCGAGACTGCTGATATTTACTAGCGAAATTCCGAGTCGGATCGCAAAAGCGATTCCAAAAATCCACCCTGCTCTGATACCCGTATTCGGGGTTTTCGAGGGCATGATCAAGAGCCTTGCGGTGACCAGCCGGTCGCAGGTTGTCGCTCGACGCTACAGGGCAGACTTTGCAATGCTTCGATCCGCTTTTTGGCAGCTAGCACATCTTGCTTGCCTACATGCGGCTGAAGCTTCAAACAAAAATCGATCGACTCTCCCCCCTGGAGATGCACGACTCTGCCGTGATGTTTTTCGAATGTATTGGTGTTTGGAAAACCTGTGGCTGGTTCGATTCCAAGCACGTATCCGTCTTCGAGAGCTGCGGTGTTTTTCCAGAAGTTGACGACCGGCAGTGTGGATTGATCGAAGTGGACTGAATAACCTAGCGTTTCGTCCCTATTGCACAGCATCGCTTCGGTCCATCGGTCATGATCGACTAGAGGTTCCGCGTAATAAACCTCTTCGGTGTAGCCGCTTGTAGGACCCAGGCAAACATTCCATGTATCTACGCCTTGTGCCGCGCAGGAGTCTCTAGGAGCTAAACGCTTTAAGGGTGCGATGATCTTAGAGCCGGAATCCAGAAGACCTTGTCCGAGGTTGATATGGTAAAGCAATTGCATCGATCCAGGAGTGCTTCGAAGGTTCCTGACGGTGTCTTGGATTTCGATCACCGACGATCCGGAGCGGAAACGGATTCGTGATTCGAGTGCAAGTGTGTATATCAAGAACCGAGATTCGATGACCGTACCGATCACATCGAGAGTCCCATTCTGCGGATCGGCTTGGATCTTCAATTCGCTTACCGGTAGATTGGCAATACGACCGTGAACCGGATGAATCACTTTGCCGCTAGAATCAAAATCCGGTGCGCCATTGCTCAGTAGGCCACACCGCACGAGCAGTTCGTCGAATCCTTCTAGCCATCCGATCCCAGAAGGATCACCGACAGGAACGAGTGCTGGGTGTACTGGGCCGGCGACAGGGCTTTGCCAGCCGAATTCGATCCCCTGAACCCACGTCTTCCAGATGCCCATCCCTCTATTAGGGAGCAATACCGTACGCATAGAGCCGGTATCGATCGTCAAGCACTTCATGCCGAGCGATTTGCCGGAATTCCAACTAGACCAGTCAAATCGAAGGGGGCCGCTATCTGTATCAACCTGGTGAATTAGCTCGTCACTGGGCTTATCGCAATTCAACTCCGAAGAACGGTTTCGAGAGATCAGATCCCATTGAAGCATCGTTTCGATTCCTGATTACCTGCTGAACATAAGCACAACGATCAGATTTTGAATTTGCTTGATCGACCGATTCCATGCACTTCAAATCCGATTTTCGCAAGAGCCGTTTCATCGAGAATATTCCGCCCGTCGAAGATAAAGGCTGGTCGGTACATGTTTTCGAAGACTCGGTTCATTTCGAGTTGTTTAAACTCATCCCATTCGGTCATGACCGCGATCGCATGCGCATTGTGGGCGGCTTGATAAGCGTCCGAAGCGACCGAAACGTTCGTCTCGATGAGTCGCTTGTGCCGCGCTGAGACCTCTAAGGACTGGTCTTGGAAAACATAGTGTAGGTTATCTCGGACTTGCTTTTCGGAAACTCGTGGATCATAGATCACCAAGCGAGCTCCTTCTTCGAGCAGATCACGGCAGATATAGATCGCCGCAGATTCCCTTGTGTCGTTGGTATCCTTCTTGAAAGCAAATCCCCATATCGCAATCTGCTTGTCCGATACGGTATGGAACATCGTGCGGATGATTCGGGTTGAAAATCGTTTCTTCTGATAGTCGTTCATCAAGACAACTTGTTCCCAATATTTGGCTACCTCCGATAAACCAAAATGTTCGCACAAATAGACAAGATTGAGAATGTCTTTCTGGAAGCAAGAGCCGCCGAAACCGACGGATGCTTTGAGAAATTTAGGCCCGATTCGTGAATCGGTGCCGATCGCTCTAGCCACTTCGTCGACATCCGCACCGGTGGCTTCACACAATGCCGAAATAGCGTTGATCGAGGAAACCCTTTGGGCAAGGAACGCATTGGCAGTGAGTTTCGAAAGTTCGCTGCTCCAGAGATTCGTCGTTAGAATCTTTTGACGAGGGATCCAACGCTGATAGACCTGAGCCAACTGCTCGATCGCTTCCGAGGATTCTCCCCCAATCAAAACTCGATCTGGAGCAAGTAGATCCGAAACGGCAGTTCCCTCGGCCAAAAACTCTGGGTTGCTCAGAACGTCAAAAGTTGCGCCGTTGGAGGAGCTTTTTAGAATTCGCTTGACCGCTTCGGCGGTCCGAACCGGTAGTGTTGATTTCTCGACAACGATCTTGTGCCCCTGAGAGCACTCCGCGATCTTACGAGCACATTTCTCGACGAATTCTAAATTAGCCGCCCGTCCGGCACCGACCCCATGGGTTTTCGTCGGCGTATTAACCGAGATGAAGATCATGTCCGAGCGACGTATGCCATCTTCGACATCGGTCGAAAACGTCAAGTTCCGACCGCGAGCTTCCTCGACGACTTCCTTGAGTCCCGGCTCATAGACTGGAAGAACATCCGAATTCCATTGATCGATTCTCGATTGGTTCAAATCGACAACAGTCACGTGGATATCCGGGCACTGTTTGGCGATCATTGCCATCGTGGGACCACCGACATAACCGGCACCGATACAGCAAATACGAAGAGGATTGGTTCGGGAATTCATTTGGAAAAACAGATGGGATGAGGGATCTTAAGGCAGTTTTTTTACTTGATGGCTTCAGCAGTCAAAGAAAGCACGACTCCGGGTCACCTAGTATGATTCTCGATCCCAATTTGAATAGGCATTTTCGGATAGAAATCATCGAGGTCGCTTTGTAAAAAATTCCTAAGCCAAACGGAAGTTTTTACAAAAAGCTGTGATGAAAAGCTGGTTTTTCAATCTCAACGGGTCTCCCAGTTTACCTAGACGCTTCAAAATGAAACTTTGCAAAGCTTTTTTGAGTTTGGCACGGTTGTTGCGTTCTGTAAGTTTGTCGAGACTCAACCGAGTTCTCGATCGTCCGAAACAAGGAAGTCCCGTGATCTTAGTGGCGTCGAACCCCAGCAAGCCTGGATAAACCGACAGACCTTCCCATCAGGTTAGGCCCAGTTTTCACGGTCACCGGTCGTTACGGTGGATCGCACATCCTCGGAGAAGGCTCGCTCCGCAAGCCTTCGCAAGTGGCCCTTGCCCGCACTTGCGGGGCGAGTCGTTTCCCCTTCTGCTTAGCCTAGCTGTAGCTAAACTATCGAGACTGAGTTTTTTTCCAGTCCTTACAGCAAACGGCTTGAGCATGGTTGAACTGGGCGTCAATATCGATCACGTTGCAACAGTACGTCAGGCGCGTCGGACGGTCGAACCCGATCCGGTTGCCGCTGCCGTCTTGGCCGAACTCGGCGGGGCCGACGGAATCACAATCCATCTTCGAGAGGATCGTCGCCACATCCAAGATCGCGACGTGCGGATCCTGGCCGAGACCCTCCGCACGAAGATGAACTTTGAACTCTCGTGCGCTTCGGAGATTGTTCAAATCGCTTGCAGTGTCGAGCCCGAGCAAGCGACGCTTGTTCCGGAAAAACGCCAAGAAGTCACCACCGAAGGCGGTTTGGATTTGCGTCCTAGGAGCAAGGAACTGCGAAATGCCATCGCAGCCCTTAAGGATTCCGGGATCTTGGTAAGCCTGTTTATTGATCCAGACGACCAGCAAGTTCATATTGCTAAAGAACTAGGAGTCGAAGCGATTGAACTCCACACGGGTCAGTATGCCGAAGCCCGTGGCCAGGAGCAACTCAGCCAGCTTCACAGACTCGAGCATGCGTCCCAACTAGCCATTGATCTTGGACTCAAACTCCATGCAGGGCACGGATTGACCTATCAGAATGTTCGTCCCATCGCAGCGATACCAGGGATGCGAGAACTCAATATCGGGCACAGCATTGTTTCCAGGGCTGTTCTCGTCGGCATGAAAGAAGCAGTGCGGGAAATGAAGCTCTTGCTCAACACACCTTAAAAGCATGGCCGAATCCTCCGAATCTTCCCTGAGTTGGCTTCGATGGCAAACGACCCTCATCGCTATCTTGTCGTTGGTATGCATCGCAATCTACCTAACGCTGCGATTCTCAGGCGTGTCGGCTCATCCATGGCCCCTTTGGATCGCACTTGGAGTTGGTGGATTGCCTTTGGTCGCGGGTCTTCTGGCGAAAGTGATCAAGCTGGAATTCGGTGCGGATTTGCTCGGGGGCATTTCGATCATTGTTTCGATATTGCTGGGCGAATATTTGGCCGGAGCGATCATCGTCCTGATGCTCTCCGGAGGCGAAGCCCTCGAGACCTATGCGATGTCCCATGCTACGAGTGTTCTTTCGGCACTGGCAAAGCGTTTGCCGACAATGGCTCATCGCCGAGGGACCGAAGCGGCTGCTGAGATTCAGACAGTCCCCCTGGAACAGATTGTCGTTGGGGATGTTGTTGTGATTTATCCCCATGAAGTCGCACCGGTCGATGGTCGGGTGATCGAAGGCCATAGCGTCATGGACGAGTCGTACTTAACCGGCGAACCTTTTTTGATCACCAAGACCAGCGGTTCCGTGGTGATCTCCGGAGCGGTCAACGGAGATGGAGTGTTGGTGATAGAAACCACTCACAAAGCCGCTGACTCTCGCTATGCAAGGATCATGGCAGTCATGCAGGAGTCCGAACAAAGCCGTCCGACGATGCGACGGCTTGGAGATCAAATCGGAGCCTGGTTTACCCCAATTGCGTTGGCCGTTGCACTGATCGCATGGTGGCTCTCAGGCGAATCCTCACGATTTCTCTCAGTCCTGGTTGTCGCGACCCCTTGCCCCCTGCTCTTAGCGATCCCTATTGCGATCCTTGGATCCATCTCCTTGTGTGCCTCACGAGCCATCATCGTCAAGAGTCCTGTGGCCCTCGAACAGGTCTCTTCGGTGCGAACGGCGATCTTTGACAAGACCGGAACACTGACCTACGGGCAGCCCACCTTAACCCAGCAAATCGCTGCGCCTGGATTCGATGCAAATCAAGTTTTGTCGTTGGTTGCAAGCTTAGAGCATTACTCCAAGCATCCGTTGGCCCATGCGATCGTCTCTGCGGCCAATTCCCAAGGCGTTGCGACTTATCCGGCCGCATCGGTGAGCGAAAGTCCAGGAATGGGGCTTACCGGAAGCGTTCAAGGCCAGAAGATTCTCGTAACGAGTCGCAAGAAGATCGGCCAGCAAACCATCGCGGGACTCGAGCACATGCCCGAGTCCTCCGAAGGACTCGAGTGTGTCATCGCGATCGATGATCGCTATGCGGCCATCTATCGCATGCACGATGCTCCTCGGCTGGACTCCAAAGCGTTCATCGACCATCTGGGAGGCAACCACCGTATCACCAAAACCATGATCGTTTCGGGGGATCGGGAATCCGAGGTGCGGTATTTGGCCGAGCAAGTTGGAATCAAGGAGGTTCTGGCGCAGCAGAGTCCTGAGCAGAAGTTGGAGATTGTTCGCAAGGAAACGGCGATGGCCAAGACACTCTATGTCGGGGACGGAATCAATGATGCACCGGCGATGATGGCAGCAAGTGTCGGTATTGCGATCGGAAACAACAGCGATGTGACGGCACAAGCCGCCGACGTGGTGGTTTTGGATAACAAGCTTACCAAGGTCGACGAGTTCTTGCATATCGGCCGGCGAATGAAATCGATCGCCCTTCAATGCGCTCTGGGTGGAATGGCCTTGAGTGTCGTCGCCATGATCCTTTCAGCTTTTGGATATTTGAACCCTGTTTCGGGTGCGATCGTTCAAGAAGCGATCGATGTCCTGGCGGTTCTAAACGCCATGCGAGCAGCTTGGCCACCGAAAAACCTCTCGGACGTCTAAGCCTCTCGGTACTGGTCGTGATTCCTGATGTAGCTTATGGATCCCCTTGCGAGACTCTCCGTCGAACCCCGAGCTTGTCCCTGCCGAATGAACTCCAACGCATACTCGTTGAACACATCCGTCGCGTAGTACTGCTCCTTAGGTGGATTAATCTCTTTGGGAGTTCCGTGAGGAAGTCGAACGTAGTAATCGCGATCGTATTGATCGTGCGAGTGATCCCGGGTGTAACCGTAGAACTGATGGAATCCGCGATCAATCGGTCCGGTCTGAGAATGCATATGCCACTTACCGACATAATAGCAACCATAGCCGTCAGGTTCCAGAAGCTCAGCGATCGTAGCAGCCCAAGTCGCTGTAGCCCAGGTCATCGGCAAGGATTACTAGGATGTTCGGTTGGGTATCTGCACAAAATGCAGAAGTCAGATAAACCAAGAATGCCATCAGGATGCAGGGGTGAAAACTCTATGGCATCAGACTCGTCGAAACGCTATAAGCATTGGAATTATCCCCAGAGGGCATTTCGTGTGGGAATTCGAAAAAGGATTTTCGGGAGTGTTTCAACGATGAGTTTAACTCGTTCAAAGCAAGGGTATTGGGTTATGGCATGCCTGTGGCTTGCCATGCTTGGCCTGACCCTAGGTTCGACTACCGGTTGCACAAATCTTCTTAGAACCCTGGTTGTTCTTTTGCATGACCCAAGGGTTAAACCCGAATACGACATCACCAAGAAAAAGGTGGCTCTGATCACCACGGTCGATGGACTCGCCATCGAAGACCCCTCGGCGTTGGTGATGGCCGACAATTTTAAAGGTTACATCAAACATGAGTTGAAGAACAAAAAAGTCGTCTTCGTCGACCAAGACGACGTGGATCGCGCATTCAAAGACCAACCGCTCGATCGCAAGAACTACGCCGAGATAGGGAATCAAACCGATGCCGATTGCGTCATCGTGATCAATATCAAAGACCTGAAATTGAAACAAAACAAGACGCTCTATCAGGGGAGTTGCGAGTGTTCCGTGCGAGTTTATGAACCCAAAGAGGGTAAAGAAAGCGTCTTGCAAGAAGACATCAGGAATTTTGTTCACCCATCGAGTGGAAAGCCAGTGACCGAATGCACCGAACCAGCCTTCAGAGGTCACTATCTGGCTTTGCTCGCCCGCCGAGCATCTCGCCTGTTCTATAAATACGATCCGAGCGAAGACCACGCATTGGATGCTGCGACTGCCTCGATTTAATAATCATCATGGACTACCGCAATCGATTGCTCGTTGGCATGATCGTCACTCTGGGGATATGGCTTAGCCCTATGGTCAGCGTCCATTCAATCGCTTTTGGGCAGACACAATCTGAGCGACCTACAGAGTTTCGCATCGATACCGATATCTACTCGGACGAGACCAAGCCACCGCTACAGACAACTCAAACCATGTTCCTTGCCACTCGAACCGTCGAGTGGGACGATACCCATCGAAGACTAATTGTGGTCGATTACAAGGATCAATCGGTGATGTTAGCCGATCTGTCCGCACAGCGGAAATGCAAAATCGCCATGCAGCAACTCGATGATCGAATGAATAATCTTCGTTCGCAGATGACTTCCGAGGAACTTGCGACTTGGACGAGTCCTACTGAAGCTATCCTCGATGAACAGGGGTTCTACCTTTTGGCTTGCGAACGCTCGGCTTATAAGTTCAAAACCAAATCTCCGAGCCTCGAGCAAATGGCGATCGATTACTCAGACTTTGCCGATTGGTCGGTGAAAATGCATGCGGTGAACCCTCCCTACAAGCCACCCTTGTTAAGGATGCAGCTCAACGCATTTCTCCGCGACCAAAGAGTCTTACCCATAGAGCTTCGATTGCTAGATAAGCGTTCAAGCAATTCCAAACCGATCATCGCAAGATTGATTGTCCAAGACCGACTGTCATCTCAAGACCACGATCGAATCCGGGATTGGGAAGTTCTCACCGCAGCCCTAAAGAATGTCTCCGAGGTCGAGTACTTTCGCCAAGCAAGCACAGGGCCGATCAACCGACCATCACGAAAATAGCGAGCCAGAACTAAGCCGACAGGAATCCGTTAATCATGGTCCTGGGGTCTTTGGGTCGGTTGCTGGAAATTCGTATTGGGAAACGGTGGCTCTTCGCCCCTAAGCTCAGCCAATGCGTTGGCCGCAGCCCGCTGCTCGGCGTCCTTTTTGCTTCGCCCCCAAGCCGAAGTAAAACGTTTCCCGTTGACCTCTGCGGCGACCTCGAAATATTTGCTGTGGTCAGGGCCGCTTTCCCCTACCAAACGATACACCGGCGAACCCTTGTAACTCCCTTGAACCAACTGCTGCAAAAGCGACTTGTAATTGCCGATACTATGACCTTGGGCCGCAGAACGGATTTCCGTCTCCAAATAACGAAGAATAAACTTCCGAGCTTCCTCAAGACCTCCATCGAGAAATACCGCCGCGACAATTGCCTCGAAGACATCGCTAAGCAACGAGCGTGGCATCCCATGCTTGAGCATCCCTCGACCGACGATCAAGCATTCTTCGAGCCCTAGGGCTTTGGATACTTTCGCACAAACACGTCGGGAAACCACCACCGATTTGATCTTGGTCAAATCACCCTCAAGGTAATCTGGGTAAGATCGAAAAATCTCCTCACAAACGACCATTCCCAAGATAGCGTCACCTAGGAATTCCATTCGTTCGTTCGAATGGCTACGGCTCGTTGCAACGCTCGCGTGGGTCAACGCGGAAACGACAAGGCTGGCATTGGAAAATCGATAGCCGATCCGTTGTTGACACAACTCGGACTTCTCTTCGACGCTCAATGCTTCTTCTGGCGGATCAGACTCTTTCATAAAATGCCCAGCATATCGAGATCGAAAGAGTCTAACGCTCAGAGCCTCGTTCGAAAAGTGCCTAAGGTCGTTTTCGCAATTCAAGAACCGAGACTTCGGGCAAACACCTTAGTCGAATCGGGTGTACCCCGGACATCCCCCGACTCACGTGCATGAGTGTCGGGGATTGGTAAAATACACCTGAAGCAAAACGGCTACCATACTTGCTCGGCGCGATGATCGGCCCGATCCAAGGAAATCGAATCTGACCTCCGTGGGTGTGTCCGCAAAGAAGCAAAGAGACCCCAAGTCGTTTTGCCCAAGGCAATTGATCGGGGGAGTGCGAAATACCCAATCGAAACTCCTGAGTCATGGGTTCCTCGGGAGAAAAACCAGGACTGAGTTCCCGATGAAACCAGGGACGCTCATTGCCTAGGATCGCAAGGCTGCCTCGTGCGGTTTGCAAACGTCGATCCTCTCGACCGACATCGATCCAGCCCAGGCCTGACATGACCTCTCGGACGGTCTGATCCAAGCCGCAGGCTCGATCATGGTTTCCCAGAACGAACACTTTTGGAATACCAGGGTTTAAGTTTCCAAAAATCACAGGCAGACTCGGCAAGGCAATCGACTTGTCGATGATATCCCCCGTGAGGCAAACTAGGTCAACGTCTTGCGATTCGAGCCACTGGATTGCATGGCGATAGAATTCCTCCGGCAACTGGCCTGTCAGGTGGATATCCGAAAGATGCGCGATCCTCATGCCGACGAAGCTCTCGGGGATCCTATCGAGCCAAAGTGCTTTGGTGTTGGCCTCCAAATGCATCAATTCATTTCCAGGAATTCGCAGGCTCTTTTGTGCCTTGCGACCTAATTGCCAATCGGGATTATTGCGATCGAGACGCTTCTCGATATGGGTCTGCAAAATGGCCTGTCGGTCGCGCGCGGTGTGGAACTGAGGACGATGAACGAGCCAAGCGATACCTCCCAGGAGACCGTAAAAAATCGCAAATAGCCCATAAGCAACGCTCCATGCGGAAACCTTGGGAAACGCCGATTTGCCCAAGATGTAATCGAGCCACCGATGCAGTTTGGAAGATTCTGGATCGACTCTATAGTCGATTGCCAGCAGCACTAAAGGGAGCATTAGACAAACCAGCACGATTCCCTTTTCAATCGCCTTGATATGCCGGCGATGCAATCCCGTAGCATTGATCCGGTTAAACAACGATATCCAAAACCCGATATGTCCAAAGACCAGAAACGTCAGCAGCAACAGTCGCAGAGGAAACCCCCAAAACAAATGACTCGACCTTTCGTTAGGATTGATCCAGCGGAGGAGAGATCGGAACAGGCTTTTCCTCGATCAGAAGTTCTGTGACACCAAGGAGTTGATCTAAATGAAAGGGTTTGTACAGGATCGCCTTTTTGTGCAAGCCGGCTTGGCGAGCTTTGACAATCGAGTGGCCTGGATCGTAGCCAAATCCTGTCATCAAAGCGATCGGAACATAGTCAAGGATCTTCTGGAGTCTGAGCATCAGTTGATAGCCCGAGTAGTCCGGTAGTTTGATATCGGTGATGATCACATCGTACTTCTCTTCGGAACTACGAACCATCGCGACGGCTTGATCCCCACTTTGTGCCGTCTCGACAACGCAACCGTAACGTTCGAGCAGAGCGTGAGCATCATTTCGGACGCTCTCGTCGAAATCGACAACGAGTATTCGGCGACCTTCGAGCTTGGCGTAATGTTCGCTGAGTTCCTGATTGGATGAGGCATCGTGGGATACCAAGGATTGACCAATACTCTGGATCGATTTCTTGATACTTCTTGCTTTGCTCAGGACGCTTCGGAGCCGGGCAACGCTCTCGGGATCATGACCGATGTATTTTTCCATCAGGAACACCGCATCGAGCAGAAGATCATCCAAGGGAAGCGAAACGGCTGCGTGAATTGCGTCGCAACTTTGCTGGGCTGCATTGGTTCGCTGGGCCACCAGAAGTTCTAGTGTATTGAGCGAGACGGCCACATCGCGTGCGAAAATCTCTAAGAACTGCTGATCGCTCAGGGAGAAAGCGGCGAGTTTTGGACTCTCGACGTTGATCGTCCCGATCACCGCCTCATGCAATAGAATCGGCACTGTTAGGGAGCTTCGAGCACCTTTAAATGCTTCTAAATACATTGGGTCGGTCGAAGTATCTTTGCATAGATAGCTAACCGCATTGGCTGCCACCCAACCGGTCACCCCGTTGCCGGAAGGACTCGCCATGAGCCGTCTGTCTGCAGCGGCTTGATCGATACCCACCGAAAGCAATGGAATGAGATTCCCGGTGGACTGTTCTAAGAGTCGAATCTCGATGACCTCGATGTTGAGCAGATCCTCCGTGTAATGACGGATGTTCTCTTTGAGCAAATCAATACGTTGCTCGACATCCATAGCGAAAATCTCGTCAGGCTTTAGATCCGTAAGCTTGGCTCCCGCTTGATGGATCGCCGCAAGCTTTTGCTCCTGGAGAACTTCGCCTGTAATATCCCTAACAGTTACGACGATTCGATGTTCGGAAGGCTCCGACACTGCAATCGCCTGCAATTGATAATACGACGGCTTGGCTGAGGTCTCGTTAGGTTCCCGCTTGAGAATCGCGGAAAACGTATCGTTCTTCTTTAGGCAAGCTGCAAGTGGGCAAATGGAATTGCCCTGGAGTTCTGGTTGGCCAAGGGCGCTGTAGAAGTCTTCACCGGCTCGATCGACGCCACCGAACCAACGGTTGAAACACTCATTGGCCCAGACGATCGTTTGCGTTGGCGAAAGCACCGCGACGCCTTCGGGAAGGCGATCGAGGATTTCGTGGGATGCGATCCCGGCTAAATTGATATCTGCCACTCCCATCTCCTGACACGTCCGGGGAATGTTTGACCAAGTCCCACACTGCCACATACCACAAACAGATCGACCAAAGAACGATCGCCGGATTGGTAAAACTCAGACGATTGAAACCTTTTATAAATATAGGTCATCGTCAACAAGGATCAACCATCAAGGGGCATAACTCTCCTACAAATACTCACGAAGCCCGAGTTCTTGGAGTTGCTTGACGACCTCTCGAACCCGCTCCTCCTCCTGCTTGGGAGCCACCAAAGTTGCATCCTTGGTATGCACAACGATCACATCCTGCATGCCGATAGTTACCACCAAGTGATCCGGTTCGCTTCGAACGATCATGTTCTTCGAGTCGATCCCCAAAAACGGCCCTTCCACAGCATTTCCATGGCCATCGGGCTTGATCAACCTAGACATTGCCTGCCAACTCCCTACATCATCCCACTGGAAAGGAGCCTCGATCACGGCCACCTTAGGATGCCGCTCCATGATCGCGTAATCGATAGATTTGCCGCGAATTGCCTCGAATTCTTCTACAAAAACCTTTTGGAAATGCGGGGTGCCAATGGCCTGCGATATCTTTTCAATATGCACAAACATCTCCGGTTCGTAAGTCTTAAGGGCATTTAAAACCGTCTTGGCGGACCAAAGAAAAATGCCACTGTTCCAGTAGAATGTTCCCGCATCGAAAAACTCCTGAGCTAACTCCTTCTTAGGCTTCTCCCGGAACCTCTGAACCTCAAATGCAGCCACTCCACCGAGGCCCTCCAAAGCACCCCCTCTTTCGATGTACCCAAAGCTCTCAGCCGGATAGGTCGGTCGGATACCAAAGGTGACTATCCGCTCGGGGTCTTGGTCAATTAGCCGCACCCCAGCTTGGATCGCACGATGGAACTCGCTCCTGGGTTCGATCACGTGATCCGAGGGCATGACGATCATCATCCCATTTTTGTCTGCCGCCTGCACAAGCGATGCAGCCACCCCAATGCACGGGGCGGTGTCCCTTTTCAATGGCTCACCAATGATGTGCTCGATAGGCAAATCCGGAAGCTGCGAAACAACCGCATCGACCAATTGGGAATTGGTGGCCACGAGCACATGCTGACTGGAAACCAAACCGTTTAGCCGATCAAAAGTGGTTTGAAGCATCGACCGGGGGCTACCCATACGCAGGAGTTGCTTAGGAACTTCTTGCCTGCTAGCCGGCCAAAACCTCGTACCAGACCCCCCAGCCATGATCACTGCATGCAAAGTCATCGAACAGTCTTCCAATCCTTAGGTAAAATAAGTGTCCGAATGTATCTGTGCCGGCTTGTCCAATCGAGTTCGAACTTCGTGCTCATCCCAAGCCCAATTCGGATGAATCTCCACCAAACAACCATCGTCGAGTTTCACGCCTGCATCGGTCAGCCAACGGCGGTGCAAGTCCACCAAAGCGGCTTTACAGGTTTCTGGGGAATCCGTCGGCGAGCCATTCGCATTCTTCACCGGTGCAAAAGCCTCGCAAGCCCGGGCTTCGACCACCAAAGCCCGATCGGCAGCAGGCAATAAATCAAAAACAAACCGTTCTAGTTTGATCGCATTTGGACCCGAAGGAATGCACTCTTTGCCTTGCTCATCGACAAAAGGGACTGCTTTGTGCGCCCGGTGAAACGGCAACGCATCACGACTCTGGCAACTTCGCTTAAGAAATTCGATGTCAAAAACATGCACTGCGATGTTACCGGCCCAAAGCCTAAGCGAACCGTCCGGGTTGGTTTGCTTGGCAACCTCCACGGGAAGATCGCTGTACTCGATGATCTGCGTCTTGCCATCGAGTTTGACGACGTTGCCAACCTTCTCTGTTGCAAAGCGTTTTTCGACAACCTGCGTTGTCGCTTGACTTTGGCCGAGCCTATGGAGACCAATGAGCAAAGGATCGCATGCTCGCACCAAAGGGTTATCGACCTGGGCGTAAAACAAATGCTCGATCCCCTGGTCTTGCGCCCGATCAAGCCAACCGGTCTTGGCCAATGCCCGTACGATCCCCCCGTGTCCATCGGGACTCAGTGCGATGCTCGAAGTCGATTCCATGAGGATTCTTCCAGTCGTTGCATCGATCGCTGGCATGGTTCCTTGCTGGAAGAGGATCAGTTCTTGGGGCTTGAGTCCAAGATTCGCATTCTCCTGAAAATAACGAACCGTCGGTTCATGGGTCGACGGACCTGTCATCACTAACAAAGGGATCGATACCCCAAAACGACGCATTGCTCCCCGCAAAGAATCGACATGCATCTGAAAAAGAGTCCGACCCGAAACTGGACCGATCGGATACATCCCTTTAGGGAGATCGAATCCCAATCGAGTCCCTTGGCCACCGGCAACGAGCACCATGGCAACCTTTCCCGATGCAATCGCAAGCTCACCCTGGGCAATTGCTTTTAACCGATCCTCAGGAGTCGTGTCAGCAAGCCGAACGGCCGAAGGGGGCTGGGCACTTTGAGATAGTTTGCTCCAGTCTAAAGTTCGCTCCCGCGAACTCATTTCACGCCGTATTCCATCGAAGTCGATTTGCGAGATCTGATCCGCAAGTCCCTGCCGCTGCGTTTGCGACAAGGACTGCCAATGCGCTAAGAGATGCGATTGATCGCTCCCGCAAAGGGATTTGAGTTGCTCAAGTGAAGTCAAAGACTCTGCTAGGTGACTCATCGGCCAGGATCACTTCACGTCTAGAAGCTCGACTTCGAAGACCAGCAGTTCATTTGGACCGATGTCGCTGCCAGCACCTCGCTCACCGTAAGCCAATCCCGGTGGAATGAAGAGCTTCCACTTGTCCCCAACCTTCATCCGTTGAAGGGCTTCGGTCCAACCTGGAATGACTCCATTGACTGGAAACTCGATCGGTTCGCCACGGGCAATCGAACTATCGAAGACCTTGCCGTCGAGCAACTTTCCTTCGTAGTGAACCTTCACGGTACTTGTTAGAGCTGGGGTTTTGCCACTGCCGGACTTGATGGCCTGGTACTGCAGACCGGATTTGGTCGTCTGCACTCCTTCTTTGTCTTTGTTGGTTTTTAGGAAGTCATTGGCGCGCTCAAGGTTCTTGCGACTCTTTTGAATCATCTTGGCTTTCATCTGCTCTTGGAGCGACGCCATTGCCTGCTGCATTTGCTGATCATTGAGCTTGCTCTTGCCTGTCAAACCATCGGTAAAGCCTTCCAAGAGCTCCTTGAGTTCCAAATCCTCGGCGCTCAAACCACTGGAGGAAATGTCTTTTCCGATCTGGAAACCGATAGCGTAGCTTTTTGGATCTTTCAAACCTGTATCTCCCTGAGAGGGTACCACCGGAGATGGCACAATGACTTTCGGTGCATCTTGAGCTCTGACTACTTGCGATGCAAATGGAACAACAAACATGGCCAAAGCACCCAGAAGAGTTGCTCGGACCAACCGGCCTTGTACGCGATTGATATGCAGGACTTGCATGGTTTCCTTCCACCGATTGATTACAATGTCGCGGGCCGCGTCCCAAGGTTTGGAAAACTCGCGACTCCTTGATCCAAAAGACTAGCCGAGATGTCCAACTTTTTATAGTCCAATGCACCCAAAAACCATCGCTCCAAAGCCCCCAAAAGGGGACTTATCCAACAAAAAGGATTGAAATCGTGAAGGCTCTGTTGCTCTCGGAAGTCAAAAAACTCCAAGTCGTCGAAATGCCAGTCCCTGCCTGCGGTCCGACGGATCTGTTGGTGAAGGTCAAAGCATGCGGGATCTGTGGAAGCGATATCCACGGCTTTGATGGTAGCTCCGGTCGACGCATCCCCCCATTGGTCATGGGTCACGAAGCCGCCGGGATTGTCCAAGACATCGGTGCTGACGTCCAAGGCTTCAAAATAGGCGACCGTGTGACTTTCGATTCGACAGTCTCGTGTGGCAAATGCCACTACTGCCGCAAAGGCTCGATCAACCTGTGCGAGAATCGCCAAGTCCTCGGCGTCTCTTGCAACGAATTCCGACGCCAAGGTGCCTTCGCCGAATTCGTCACCGTCCCCCAAAACATCGCTTATCATATCCCAGACGCCCTGCCTTTCGAACATGCAGCGATGATCGAAGCCGTCTCGATCGCCGTTCACGCTGCAAACCGAACACCCCGAAGCATCGGTGGCTCGGTCGTCGTCGTCGGCTCTGGCATGATCGGACTGCTTTGTATTCAGACACTTAAAATCGCGGGCTTTGCAAAAATCATCGCCGTCGATCTCGAAGACGAAAAACTCCACTTGGCAAAGAAACTCGGTGCGACGCACACCATCAATGCCAAGACCGAAGACCCTGTAAGCTTGGTGCTTAAGTGGACCGAAGGCCGTGGAGCCGATGCGGCTATGGAAGTCGTCGGAGCCAACAAACCGGTCAGCACCTGCTTCCAAGTCGTCCGACGAGGCGGCGCAGTGACGCTTGTCGGGAACCTCACTCCAAGCGTCGAACTCCCTTTGCAAACGGTCGTCACGCGCGAGCTATCGGTCTATGGGTCTTGCGCTTCCAATGGCGAAATACCTCAGTGCATCGAGTTGCTTGCATCGGGTGCGATCCAAGTCGCCCCGCTTATCACCGCGACAACCGATCTTGAAAACACCCCACAGTGGTTCGATCGCCTCTATGCCGGCGAAAAAGGTGCAATGAAAGTGATTGTAACCCCCTAGATCCTCACTGCTGCGAAAAGTCTGATTGGAAAACGCTTCCTCAGGAATCTTTTTGAAACACAAAGGCACAAAGAGCACAGAGTTTTTACCAGACGATGGAGTTCATCGATGAGTGCATTTTTATAAACCCCGAGAACTAGCGCATCCTGTGTTCACCTAGCCAACATATTTCATGACGAAACAGCAAGACCAATGACCGATAAGAATTCACTCCTGCGAACCTTTCACTTCGAACGCACTGAAATACTTGCGCACAAGCTGATTGCAAAAGACACCTGGCAATTGACATTCCGCTCCTGCGAGCTTGCCAAGTGCACACGTCCAGGTCAGTTTTTCATGATTCGAATCGCCGGTTGCAATGATCCGCTCATCGGAAGAGCCCTTGCGATGTTCGATCGCCATAGCGATGCGGAGGGAAATCCTGAAGCGATCTCGGTGGCTTATGTCGTCAAAGGCAAATTCACCCAGGCCTTATCAAAGATGCACACCGGGCAATCGATTGAAGTTTGGGGACCGCTGGGGAATGCTTTTAGCACAGAGCCAGTGGATCATTTGATCATGGTCGCAGGGGGAGTAGGCATCACACCGATGCTCACTGTAGCCACCGACGCGCTTGGGCAAGCCGCCTTTGGGGCCGCCAAGACTCCCGAGCGATACGCTACCCGAGCGACTCTATGCTATGGAGCAAGAACGCGAGAGTATCTGGCAGGGTTGGAGGCGTTTAAGTCTCGGGGAGTGGAGTTAGCGATCGCTACTGAGGACGGTTCGCTAGGACACCAAGGGCGGGTTACCGAGGTGCTTGAGAATCTCTTGCGCCAAGCCCAAGGGTCAGTGCGGATTGCATGCTGTGGGCCTGAACCGATGATGCAAGCGGTTTCGAAGCTTGCGGGGCAATATCAGGTTGCTTGCGAGGTCTCGCTCGAAACTCCGATGGCCTGTGGCATTGGTATTTGTTTTACGTGTGTGGCAAAAATTGACCAAGGCGATGGGAGTTGGGACTATCGCAGAACGTGCATCGAAGGCCCCATCTTCGACGCCCAATGCATCGTTTGGTAAGCATTGTAAAACGGTTGTCCTCAACCGTTTTTTCCGACCGTCGGTCGGCGTCTTACTCAATGTAAAACGGTTGTCCTCAACCGTTTGGCTGTTATTAGCATCGGGCTATTAAAACTTGTTGTGCGAATCTTTTAGTCTACCAAAACAGTCGAAACCACCTTCGATTTCGAATTCTCCGCAGGGTACGTGTAGCGGTACGGGACTTTAAGGCTGTTCCCTTACACCTTACACCTTAAGCCTGCTCTTCACACCCCAACCCCTTGTCTCCCACCGCCGGGCCATAGCGATTCTCTCGAATCTCCCCAGGCAGTAGCAAAAGCACGAGCACAATTATTGTACCGATACCAGGAATCAAGCCGAGCAGTAGCCACCAACCGGATTTTCCTGAATCGTGCAGTCTGCGGACAGCACAGGAGAGCATCAGGAACGGGATTGGAAGAACAAACAGAAATGGAAGTGGACCGAAATCCGGCGAATCTTGACCACGACGAGACAAAACTTGGGAGTACCACACCACGAAGGCAAGAAAAGGAATTTCAAATAGGATCAAGTTGATGCAGTAGAAGAGCCAGAACTCCGCGATGCTTGCGCGGCCCCGGAACGTAGAAACCTTAAATAGTGCTTCGGTGTACGAGAATGCTTGCCGTTTGGTCGGCGAGGAAATACTCGGCTCCAAGTTGCGTTGGGATGATCTCTGGAAAAATGGGTTGGTATTAGGTCTATACAGAAAGTAGACGCATGCTGCGTAGAAAGCAATCGGCCTTAGGCTTTCGAAAACAATAGAGAGCAAATTGTTGTAGAAATGAGATTCGGGATCGAATGCCGGGTTTAGGATCTCGCGGACTTGATAATACAAGTGAAACAGAAAAACCACTGGCTGCAAACATAGGAAAGCGATTCTCCCCCAATTCTTTCCGCAAAGAATACCAATCCCACAGATGAGGTTGACCAAGGCTCCAAATAAGATCATCACAAGGTAGGGCAGGTCTGTGTCCATGTCTTTGAGAGAGAGGATGAGGATCAACCCCAGGAGCAACGCTCCGGCCCCAAAAAGAAAAAGAAGGGCAGCGATTACAGTGATCGAAGCAGGCCGTTGGTTTGTATCCATTTTGTTCATCAATCGAAAAATCCTCACGAAACACGATCTCGTTGTAATTCTACTCGCGCTTAGCAATACTGTCCCAATCCTGATGTGAAAGTGACGAACATGTAACAGCCAAGATGCCGACTTGCGGTCGTAGGAACACGGGCTCTACAGGAATTATTGTGGGTAGCGTCCATCAGCGGTTGAGCATCACGAAAGCCGTGGCATCCGTAGCTGCCCGATCTTCCCTGAGCTTCGACCGATCCTTGACGAAGCGTTTGAGATCTTTGGCGACAAAAGCGAATACGTGGTCGCTGCTCCCCAGTATCGAGCGGCAGCATAAGGTAGTAGGCACATTCCATGTGCCGTTCAGAAGATTGAATCAGTTGCACATCGATACCTGGCTGACGGCACAGCGGAGTGCGCCTGCTACTTTGGACCCCGGCGTCTCGGGTTGGCCACGATTGTTCCATTCGATGAGGGCCAGCAGACAGACGGAACTGCAACGCGAGTTCCCGCTGCACGTGGTTTGCTCCTGGCTTGGTAACTCACCACGTATTGCACAGCAGAGTTACCTGCTGGTCACCGAGGATGATTTCGCCAAGGCAGACGGCGTGGCGAAGGTGATGGTGGAGGGGTGAGATGCTAGGTGGTGTGGGGAGGGTGCCCGGCAACATGAAGTCGCTTGATGGAAACCGACAGAGCCAAAGTTGTCACCCAGCAGAGCACCGATGGTACGCCAAGCAATTGCTCTAAGAACAACGCGATGCTAAAATGTTTCCGGAGGTAACTATGTCACTTGAAACACTAATCGGCGGGCTTTCTCGCGATGAGCAGATTGTCGCAATGGAACTACTTTGGAAACGCCTAACGACCGAAGATCCCGCTACTGCGCCACCGGAATGGCATCGAAGCGTTGTTGCCGAACGCGTGGCGGCGATTGAGTGCGGAGAAGACGAACTCTCTGATTGGGCTGACGTCAAAAAGCGGCTTGCGGATCGTCTCCGATGAAAATCAAGATCTCCGGTGGCGCCGAACGCGACATTGCGGATGGTTGCGATTTTTACGGCGACATCGATCCAAACCTAGCCACGTACTTCCATGACAGTATTTCTGCAGATATCGACTCGTTGCTTCTGTATGCAGGAGTTCACGCCAAGGGTAAGCGTACACGAGCCAGAGAAATGGATTCCCTGCACGGGGCTCTTTGGCGGTAGATTCAAGGTGCGCCCTTGTTTCTATCCAAGCTCTCTTAAGGAGTCCCCGCTTATGTCCAATGTTACTTCCTCGAAAGCGGCCCAGTTGTGGGCCGAGCGTATCGCACAGTGCCAACAGTCGAACCTCTCCCAGCTCACTTGCCACGTGAGATCGTCGAAGTAGCGATTCCAGAAGACACCAAGAAGAGAATCCAGTCGGGCGAAATGATCCTCATTCGCCAATCGATTCGAGAGTCGCTCAAGTTCGTACCATTGAAACTCGTGGTCGTCGAATACAAAGAACCGGTCTTGGCCTTTGCACACTCTCCTGAAAAGGAAATCCTTGTCGAGGGAGAAGTGAACCTTGGCGATAAAGGCCGCTACCATCCATCGGTAGCCGCCCAAGTCGTCCATGGCAAGTTCGGGCTGCATCTGCCTTACTATAGAACCTCGTATTCACCGTCTGGCATCTTTGATTTTTTCCCAAACTTCGCCGTGTGTCATTCCGATTGCTGGATCCACTAGCATTTCGTCTCGTCGACGCTTTGCTTCCTGAATCGCGGAATTCGGCACAGGGATTTGCTCATCGCTAGAGACAATGTCATCCCAAATCGTTTGAATGAGTTTTAAGCGGTCCCCTAGAGGGAGGCTCCGTATCGATTCTGTGTATAGGTCCATTTTATTCTCCCTCCAGATTGTACCACCAGGTCTTCCTCAAGACTACCAAATTCTTATCTGCGCGGGCCCAGGACGATGCGGCTTGGTTAGCCAAATCCCCGGCGCTGCGAGAAAAGCTCATCGCTGTGGGTTTGGTCGAACCTGAGCCGATTCCTGAGAAGGTAATTATCCCAACGCTCGATGCGTTCCTAGATGGCTACATCAAACGCCACGGCAAGAGTCGCAAGCCAGCCACCGTCGCGGTATGGAAACAGGTGGTGGCGAACCTCAAAGAGTACATGCCCAAGGAAATCCGGATCAACCAGATCACTGCGGGGCACGCGAAAGAGTTTCACGAGAAGCTCAAAGCCAGAGGGATGGCCACGACAACGATCCACAAACGGATCCAATTCGCGAGGCAATTCATGCACGATGCGGTCGATTGGAAGATCATCGAAGAGAGTGCCTCCAAGAGTTCATCGTCGCTGTCCAGTTCGTATTCTCCGGATGGCTCGCTGACACGATCTGTCAGTATTCCCTCAGCATCCATGGGCCTCAGAAGATCCAAGCACTCGGCATTGCCGCGAATTCGGTCAAGCCGAATTGCGTACAAGCGTTCGAAGATATCTCGGCCTTCACCGTGCTGTGGAAGTCGTTCGTGCTCTCGATAGAACCGCTGAATGTCTTCAAACCCTGCGATGATCCGTTCTTGTTTGGCCGTGTAGGTCTGATCCTGCTTGATTTCGGCCTCAACACCAAGCTCAGCCAGAAGCGCATCATCGTCATCCGTAAATGCTGCTTCTTTCGTCTTCTTTTTAGCCACTTGCCTTCTCCTGTTTCATTCGCGCCAGGAAAGCGATTCCCTCCGCCATTCGCCGCTCCCACGCATCTTGGCTGGTGATCGAAGGCAGGCGTCCGCGTTCGTTCTTGAACTTCAAGGCGCGCTTCGCAAGATCGCGAGCCTCCTCAGGTGTCAGTTGAACTCGCCGGCCAGCGATCGCTGACTGGACCTGTCGCAATCGCTCTTCGTTCATCGTCTTGGCGAGAATGTTGTACGCCTCGCCGAAGGGATTGATCGAGTCGATTGCGGTATGGAAACAGGTAGTAGCGAACCTCAAAGAGTACATGCCCGAGGGAATCCGGATCAACCAGATCACTGCGGGGCATGCGAAAGAGTTTCACGAGAAGCTCAAAGCTAGAGGGATGGCTACGACGACGATCCACAAGCGGATCCAATTCGCGAGGCAATTCATGCACGACGCGGTCGATTGGAAGATCATCGACGAGAACCCATTCCTCAAGGTAAAGACCCAAAAGAGCTCGGTGAAGGTCAACGAGTTTGTACCCCGCGAAGTGGTCAACAAACTGATGAAGAAGGCAAATCCGGTTTGGAAAGTGATCCTGGGCCTGAGTCGCTACGGTGGGCTTCGAACGCCCTCGGAAACGTTATCGCTACGATGGGAGGACATCGATTGGGAAATGAACCGCATGAGCATCCCAGAGCCGAAAGTCGAGCATCACGAGGGTCGTGGCATTCGCAGCTGCCCGATCTTTCCCGAGCTACGCCCGATCCTCGACGAAGCGTTTGAGATCTTCGGCGACAAGAGTGAGTTTGTGGTCGCGGCTCCCCAGTATCGAGCTGCCGCCAACACAGCGATGGGCTGGAAGAACTCGAACCTACGGACCGAAATGACACGACTCTTGCGCCGCGCCGGCGTATCAGGTTGGCCACGATTGTTCCATTCGATGAGGGCCAGCCGACAAACAGAACTGCAACGGGAGTTCCCACTTCACGTGGTCTGCTCCTGGCTTGGTAATTCACCACGGATCGCCCAGCAGAGTTACTTGCTGGTTACCGAGGATGACTTTGCCAGGGCGGCCGGGGCGAAGATCATGGTGGTAGGGTAAGAGAATGGTTGTGGAGCAAGGATGCCTGGCAATGGGCAGGCTCACCTAATTTCATCGATTTACTCGGGGTCCGCTACTTCTTCCTTCAAAATCGGGAAAAAATCTATGTTTGATGAGAACTTGCGCCATGGAGCTAGCTTCGTAATCGATTCAAGGTGGTCCGCAACAGCTGAATGCATTAGATCGAGAAGTTTGTGAATCCTTAATCCGTAGTTCATCATTAAAAACGATGTCAGCGGCAAATCTGTGGGGCGTCCATGTGCAACGCACCCACGAACATAAACCATGTGATCGATCCAGTAGATGGTGTTCGCACAATCAAACTCAACATCACGGATTTGCAATTTCTCCGATGACCAAGTCCAGTTCCAACACGAGAGGATGTCGATATCCAGAAACTCTCTGTAAATCTCAGCGATTTTGGTTGATTTTGGCGAATGAAGAGACCCAACACGTTGTTCAAGTAACTTGCTGACGATCTCTTTCCAACCGTCCCCAGCAAGTCCCCATGCAGCTAATTCGTTTTTCTCGGCTTCGAGCATTCGAACAACGGACTTGCGTAGCGTTTTAGGGAGTCTAGTGGGGGCATCGGTTTGCGAAACCAGAAAGTCGACGGCAGCCGTCAACAAATCCTCAACGTACGCTTCCCAAGAGGAGCAAAGCAACAAGACAGCGGAGCGTATGTAGACTGTCTCGGTTTCGTTGCGAATCTCGCCCTCCGCTGCACCGGACATAAAATGGTTCACATGGCTTTCAAGCAGGATGTCCAAATCCGCCATCGTGTCTGCAAATTCAATGAAATGTTGCGGAACGTCGGGGTGCCATTTCCATTTTTTCCGCTGCATCTCGCACTCCTATGTGTCGAACTTAAATCGTAATGTGCTGCAAGAGTCTAAGTACTGACAATTTACCCGATAAAAAGTTCGGGAATGGAACGAAAGCTCGTTAGCAAACGTGATATGTCTGGAAAACGCGGTAGGCAGTGTTACCGAACGACTTACGAAGATCAAATCTTTGTGAGGAAAAGAGGCGGGCAGCCCTAGTGGTATGAGTAACCGAGCTTTCTGAAGAAACCCCCATAATGCGAATAGTTGTTTTTCTGTGCTGCCCATCATAGTTCGAATCCTACACCCTCCGCTGGCGTGGATCGGTACCAGACCGGCACATGCAAACCTCCAATATTTCAGCGACTCACGCGACTCGAAAAACGACTCGATTTTCGGTGCGCGACGCGAAATACAACGCCGCAGGCGCCATGCACCGAGTTGCATGGGCGCTACAGAACTCCAAAGCAATTGGCCAGAAATGCGAAAAACCCTGGGAAAACCAGGTTTTTTGAGCGGAGAGGACAGGAACCGAACTTATGGATGTTTTTCCAGTGTTTTTAGATAGTTCGAAAGGCAGTCGACGTGGAATCGCAGAGAGCATGGCGAATCGTTAATCATCTCAGTCGTCGCTAGAGAATATCGGAAACTCCTTGACTTCGGGGAGCTTAAAA
>Ga0315899_10000063_pt1 | contig 140087 bp, 128 predicted proteins | sample LakEriMetagenome_2_FD_203518 | JGI IMG/M metagenome (GOLD analysis project Ga0315899, IMG submission 203518) | Freshwater fungal communities from buoy surface, Lake Erie, Ohio, United States - Buoy 4 MA112 | ecosystem: Environmental > Aquatic > Freshwater > Lake | place: USA: Lake Erie, Ohio... | reverse complement strand
GCGCTCCAGCTGGCGGGCCCACTGGATGTTGTTGTCCTCATCGAAGCGGGCCTTGAGTTCCACCAGGGCCATCACCTGCTTGCCGTTTTCGGCCGCGCGGATCAGGGCGGCGATGATCGGCGAGTCTTTCGACACGCGGTAGAGGGTCATCTTGATGGCCAGCACCGAGGCGTCGTCGGCGGCCTGGTTGATGAACTCCTCCACGGAGGTGGAGAACAGATCGAAGGGGTGGTGCAGCAGTACATCACCGCGGCGCAGCACCGAGAAGATGCTCTCGAACTCCTCGGCCTTGATTGAGCCATCCTCCAGCCGGCTCTTCTGGGTGCGCACCAGGGCTTGGGCGGTGCGGCCCAGATGGGGCTTGTCCTTGAGCTGTGGAAGGGGAATTGCCAACAGGCTCATCAGGTCGTCGAGGCCCAGGGGACCGTTGATCCGGTAGAGGTCCTCCGGCTCCACGGCGGTGCCCTCCATCAGCAGCTCCACCACCTCGTCGGGCATCTCGTTGGCCACCTCCAGGCGCACCACCTCGCCACCGCGGCGGCGTTTGCGCAGGCCCTCCTGCAGGGCCTCCATGAGGTCGTCGGCCTCCAGGTCCCGCAGTTCCAGGTCGGCGTCGCGGGTGACGCGGAAGAAGTAGTGCCCCTCGATCGTCATGCCGGGGAACAGCAGCTCGAGGTTGAAGGCCACCACCTGCTCCAGCGGTACGGCGCTGTAGATCGGCGTGGGCTCGTGCTCGCTCAGCTCCACCGGCAATTCCACAAAGCGCGGCAGATTCTTCTGGGGCACCTTCACCCGGGCAAATTGCTGCTGGCCGGTGTCCGGGTCGCGGATCAGGGCCGCCACGTTGAGGCTGAGGTTGCTGATGAACGGGAAGGGGTGGGCTGGATCCACCGCCAGCGGCGTGAGCACCGGAAAGATGGCGCTCTGGAAGTAGTCGTTCACCCAGCGCTTCTGTTTCCTGTTCAGGCGGGCGTAGTCGAGCAGGTGAACGCCATGCTCGGCCAACTGGTGCTTGAGGTAGTGGCGATAGTGGCCCTGCTGCTGTTCCAGCAGCGGCTGCAGGGCCTCGCGCACCCTGGCGAGCTGTTGGGTGGGGGTGAGGCCGTCGTCGCTGAGGGTTTGAACGCCGGCCTCCACCTGGGACTTCAGCGAAGCCACCCGCACCATGAAGAACTCATCGAGGTTGTTGCTGAAGATGGCGCTGAATTTCGCCTGCTCCAGCAGTGGTGTGTGCTCGTTGAGGGCCATCGCGAGCACGCGCTGGTTGAAGGCGATCCAGCTCAGCTCGCGGTTGATGTAGTGCTCCGGAGCCACCACTGGATCAGCCATGCACCGCCCACATCCCGTTGGATGCAACGTAGCAATTAGGCGCGGTTGTCTTGGTGTTGCTCCCGCTTGACGGCTTCTTGACCAGCCCCCGGCAATCCGCCGGCCACCAGCATCGCCACGCCCGTGAGCAGCGCGATTCCCAGCCAGAAGGGACTGCGCTGCCCGATCAGGTCGTAGGCCAACCCAGCCAGCGGCGGCCCCACGAAACTGCCCAGGCTCTGGAGCCCCTGCAGGCTGCCCAGGGCGGCGCCCTGGCCGGCGGCGTCAAGGCGGCGTGACACCAGCGCCCGCAGGCAAGGGGTCACCAGTCCGGTGCCCAGCGCCAGAATTGCCACCGCGCTGAACACCACTGGTTGGGCGTTGCCGATGGTGGCCACCGGGATCAGCAGGCAGCCGGCGATCACGAAGCCCAGCCCCGCCAGGGTGAGGCGCCACTCGCCGAAGCGCTGCACCAGGGGGCCGATCAGGCCCCCCTGCACCACGGTGGCCACCACCCCCACCACCAGGAAGGCCGTCGCCGCCAGGCCAGGCCCCCAGTTGAAGGCCTGCTTGAAATAGAGCACCAGCACGGCCGTGAAGCCGTTGAAAGCCAGGAAGAACAGGAAGAAGGCGGCGCAGAGCCGGCGCACCTGGGGGTTGCTGAACACCCGCCGCAGGGCGCTGAACGGATTGAGATCGCGCTTGCGCGGCATCGCCAGCCGCGACTCCGGCGGATGGGTTTCCGGCAGCAGCGTGAGCACCAGCAGCAGGTTCAGCATGGCGAAGCCCGCCGCGGCCCACACCGGCAGGATCACGTTCAGGCCGGCCAGCAGGCCGCCGAAGGCGGGCCCGAGGATGAAGCCCAGGCCGAAGGCCACGCCGATCAGGCCGAAGGCCTTGGCCCGGTTCTCCGGGGTGGAGATGTCGGCCAGCACGGCGCCGGCGGTGGCGGCGGTGCCGCCGCTCACGCCATCGATCAGCCGCGCGGCGAACAGCAGCGCCAGCGGCAGTGCCGAGCCCGCGGCCCAGGGGATGGCCTGCCAGTTGATCGACACGGTGATGGCGAACAGGCTCAGCCCCAGCACCGAGCCCGCCACGCAGACCGTGATCACCGGTTTGCGGCCGAAGCGGTCGCTGAGGGCGCCGATCAGCGGTGTGAAGGCGAACTGGGCCACGGCGTAGCTGCCCGCCAGCAGGCCCAGGGTGCGGCCGTTGCTGGTGAAGCTCGCCAGCAGGAACGGCAGCAGCGGAAACACGATGCTTTCCCCCAGCCGGTCGTTCAGCAGCGTGATGAAGGCGCAGAAGGAGGTGGAGGGGCGCGCCATGGTCAAGGTGCCTTGATCTGCGGACAGGGATTGGGACCGAACATGCCGCTGAGCTTCTGGTTGCCCATGGCATAGATCTGCTGGGCCTGGGCGGGATTGCCCTGGGCGCTCTGCAGCTTGCTGGCGAATTCCTGGCAGGCCTGGGCCTGCTGGGGATTGGCCGGGGCTGCCGGCGTGGCCTTGGCGGGAGCGGCGGGGGTTGCCGGTGCGGTGGCGGCCGGTGCGGTGACTGCCGGTGCCACGGCCGCCGGCGCCGGGATGTCGCCGCAGGGGTTCTCGCCGAATTTCTCCACCAGCTTCAGCACCCCCTGCTGGTAGATCGCCTGCTGCTGCTGGGGATTGCCACTGGCCGCCTGCAGCTTGCCGGCGAACTCCTGGCAGGCCCGGCGCTCCTCCATGCGGCGCACCAGGGGCCCGGCCTGGGCGCCCACGGGGGCCAGGCCGCCCAGCAGCAGGGCTGCCAGCAGGCCACGCGTGAACGGGCGGGGAGCGATCAAGGCCGGGGAAGGACAGTTGGCCTCAAGTTACGGGTGCAACCGGCGCCCGCGTTGGCCTGGGCCTGGGCCGCCTGCTCGGGACCAGCTGCTCGATGATGCAGGCAACCCGCCGCGCGGTTGCCCATGGCCTCGTCTCCCGCTCCCGCGCCGCTCAGCCACCTCAATGCCCGGGGCGAGGTGCACATGGTGGAGGTGGGGGATCGGGCCCCCACCGATCGCCGCGCCGTGGCGGAGGGCTTCCTCGTGATGGACCCCGCGGTGCTGGCCCTGGTGCTCGAGGGCCGTGCCCCCAAGGGTGATGTGCTGGCGGTGGCGAGGGTGGCGGCGATCCAGGCCGCCAAGCGCACCTGGGAGCTGATCCCCCTCTGTCACCCGATCGGCCTCACGGGCCTCGAGGTGCGCATCGAGGCGGCGAACGATGGCAGGGGCCTGCGGATCGAGGCGGCCGCCCGCACCACCGGCCCCACCGGTGTGGAGATGGAGGCCCTCACGGCGGTGCAGGTGGGCCTGCTCACCCTCTACGACATGGTGAAATCCGCCGACCCGGCCATGACCATCGGCCCGGTGCGGCTGCTGGAGAAAACGGGGGGACGCCAAGGCTCCTGGCGCCATCCCGCTGCCATGGGCTCCCGTGCCTGAGCGCCCCATGGCCGCTGCCGCTCGCTCGTCAGAACCATTCCCCGCCGAGGGGCTGCCCCTGGAGCAGGCCCGGGCCCAGATCCTGGGGGCCCTCCAACCCCTGGGCCGCTCGGAGGAGCTGCCGCTGGCGGCCTGTCGTGGCCGGATCACGGCGGCGGCCGTGCAGGCACCGGCGGCGGTGCCGGGGTTCCGCGCCTCGATCATGGATGGCTACGCCATTGCCGGATCGGCGGCGCCCGTGCCGGGCCAGCGCTGGCGGCTGGTGGGTCGTTCCGCCGCGGGAACTCCCTACGCCGGCGTGCTGGAGCCTGGAGAGGCGGTGCGCATCCTCACGGGCGCCGTGGTGCCCGAGGGCAGCGACCGGGTGCTGCCCCAGGAGCTGGTGCACCTGCAGCCGGAGGGGATCGAGCTGGTGGGCACCTGCGGCCCCAACCCCTGGATCCGCGGACCGGAGGAGGAGGCCGCGGCGGGGCAGGAGCTGGTGGCGGCGGGCCAGCGGCTGGGGGCCGCCGCCCTGGGCCGGCTGGCCAGCTGCGGCGTGGCGCAGCTGCGGGTGGCCGCCCGGCCGCGGCTGGGGTTGCTGATCAGCGGCGATGAACTGCTGCCCCCCGGCGCCGTGCGCGGCCCGGGGCAGATCTGGGAGAGCAATTCTTCCCTGCTGGCCGCCCTGCTGGAGTCCCTGGGCTACGGGGTGGCCGAGCAGCGGGTGGTGGCCGATCAGCCCGAGCCCCTGCGCCGGGCCCTGGCCGAGCTGGCGGAGTGCTGCGATGTGGTGGTGAGCACCGGCGGCATCTCCGCCGGCGACACCGACTGGATCCGCGACCTGGTGGCGGAGCTGGGGGAGGTGCGCTTCTGGAAGCTGTTCCTCAAGCCGGGCCGCCCCTTTGCCTGGGGGCAGGTGGCCGGCATCCCCTTCTTCGGGCTGCCGGGTAACCCAGTGGCCGCGGCCATCACGGCCCTGCAGCTGCTCTGGCCGGCGCTGCAGCGGTTGGAGGGCGGGGAGATCCAGCCCCTGCCCCGGCTGAAGGTGCAACTGGAGCAGGAGCTGCGGCGCGGCGCAGGCCGGCCCGAACTGGCCCGGGCCCAGCTGGTGGTGGCCGCCGAGGGAACGCTGCTGGCGCGCATCGGCGGTTCCCAGGCCTCCTCCCGCATCGGTTCGCTGCAGGGGGCGGATCTGCTGCTAGAGATCCCGGCGGAGCTGGGAACCCTGCCGGCCGGTAGCGAACTCTGGGCCCAGCTGCTGCGGCTGCCGATCTTCTGAGTGCCTCAGAGGGGCGTGTTGCCTTGCACCCAGTGGCCAGTGCCATCGGCCAGCCACTCCCGCTTCCAGAAGGGGGCCTCGTGCTTGAGGGCCTCCAGCAGCTCCTGGCCGCAGCGCAGGGCCGGGCCGCGGCGGTCGGCGGCCACGGCCAGCAGCACGATCGGCTCGCCCGGCAGCACCCGCCCCACACGGTGCTGCACCAGCACCGCCGCAGCGCCGTGGCGGGTGGCTGCAGCCCTGGCCAGGTCCTGCAGCTGGGCTTCGGTCATGCCGGGGTAGTGCTCCAGCTCCAGGGCGGCCAGGGCCTCGCCGCCGGCAGCGCTGGGGCGCACCCGGCCGATGAAGTGGCTTTCGGCGGCGGGCACCTTCCCAAGGGCGGCGGCCAGCGCGGCGTGCCAGGCGGCCAGGGCCTGCAGCGGCTCCAACGGCGCAGGCTCCAAGGCGATGGTGCACAACAGGCCGTCCATGGGCAGTGCTGGCTCAGCCACCGCTGATCGGCGGCAGGAAGGCCAGCTCGTCGCCGTCGGCCAGCGGGGCATCCCAGGCGGCGAACTGCCGGTTGATGGCCACCCGCACGCCGGCAGGGGGCTGGGCCGGCTCCAGACCCCCCTGGCCCCACAGGGCCAGGGGGGTGGTGGCGCCTGACGTTGTCACCAGCTGCTCACTCCAGCCCATCGCCTCGCGCAGGGCGGCGAAGAGCCGCACCCGCACGCAGATCCCGGCTTGGGCGGAGGTGGCCATGGGCTGCAGCGGATAGCCAGCAGTCTGGGGCGCCGGAGGGGCCAGTCGGTGGGGCCTGGGCTGCGCTCACAATGACCAGGCTCTGCCCAAGCCCTGTGAGCCTCGCCATTGCCCTGCTCACGGTGTCGGATAGCCGCAGCCTGGCGAACGATGCCTCCGGCGATCTGCTGCAGCAACGCCTGGAGGCGGCGGGGCATCGGCTGGTGGAGCGGGCGCTGGTGCCCGACAACCGCTACCGGATCAGGGCGGAGCTGAGCCGCTGGATCGCCGATGAAGCGGTGCAGGTGGTGATCAGCAGCGGCGGCACCGGCCTCACTGGCCGCGACGGCACGCCGGAAGCGGTGGCTCCCCTGCTCGACAAGACGATCGAGGGCTTCGGCGAGCTGTTCCGGGTGCTGTCGTTTGAAACGATCGGCACCAGCACCCTTCAGAGCCGCTGCCTGGCGGGGGTGGCCAATGGCACGGTGATCTTCGTGCTGCCTGGTTCGCTGGATGCGGTGCAAACCGCCTGGGATCGGCTGATCCGCGCCCAGCTCGATGCCGGCACCCGCCCCTGCAACCTGGTGCAGCTGCTGCCGCGGTTGCGGGAGCCGACGTAGCGGTCAGTCGCTTGCGCTGTCGCTGGCGCTACAGCCGCAGGCCCTGCTGGGGCAGACGCTGCTGGTTGGGAGCTGTGGGTGGGTGGCTGGTTTGAGGGTGGTGCGATCTCAATCCGTACGCCAACGGCGCTGGTTGCAGCGGCTGGAGCAGGAGCGCCAGCGCGGCCGGGCCTACCAGCCCCGCTTTCAGCGCCACCACCTGTCGGTGGCCTGGCTGGGGGCGCTGCTGGCTCTCGCCCTGCTGGGCCTGCTCAGTGCCTGGAGCGGCATGGTGTTGCTGGCGGCGCCCCTCGGGGCCTCCTCGGTGCTGTTGTTCGGCTACCCCGCCAGCCCCCTGGCCCAGCCGCGCAACATTGTGCTGGGCAACCTGTTGGGGGCGCTGGTGAGCGTGGCGGCGGTGGCCTGGCTGGGCCAGGGGCCCCTGGTGATCGCCCTGGCGGTGGCGCTCACGGTGCTGCTGGGCCAGCAGCTGCGCTGCCTGCATCCGCCAGCCGGTGGCCTCGCCTTTCTCGGCGTGGTGCTGGGGGCCACGCCCTCCTTTGTGCTCACGCCCGTGCTCAGCGGCTCGCTGCTGCTCGTGCTGATCGCCGCGGCCTTCAGCCGCTGGGTGAAGGGGGCGCTGCCCTACCCGCACCATTGGCTCTGATGGCCTGGCTGCTGGCGCCCCTGGCCCTGGTGGCCTTCCTCTATGCCGCCGTGGGCCATGCCGGCGCTTCGGGTTACATCGCCGTGCTGGCCCTGGCGGGGCTGCCGGTCGCCCAGATCAAGCCGCTGGCCCTGATTCTCAACACAGCGGTGGCGGGCCAGGGCAGCTGGCAGTTCTGGCGGGCCGGTCATCTGCCCTGGCGGCTGGCTGGGCCGCTGTTGCTGGCGGGGGTGCCGGCGGCTTTTCTGGGGGGCTGGCTGGATCTGCCCAGCCTCTGGTTCCAGCGGCTGGTGGGTTTGGTGCTGCTGGCCTCGGCCCTGCGGTTTGTGCAGCAGCCCCGCGATCTGGAGCGGTTCACGCGGCCGCCGCTCCTGTTGTTGGTGCTGAGCGGGGCAGGGTTGGGGCTGTTGGCAGGGCTCACCGGCACCGGTGGCGGCGTGTTTCTCACCCCCCTGCTGCTCTGCTGCCGCTGGGCCTCTACCCGCCAGGCGGCGGCGGTGTCGTCGCTGTTCATCCTCGGCAATTCCCTCAGCGGCCTGGCCGGCCTGCTGCTGGCCCGCCAGTCGCTTGCTCTGCCGCCCCAGCTGGGCTGGATGCTGCTGGTGGTGCTGCTGGCCGGAGCGCTGGGCTCACGGCTCGGTAGCCGCCACTGGCCCGTGGCCTGGATTCGCCGCTGCCTGGCCCTGGTGCTGCTGCTGGCGGCCTGGAAGCTGCTGGGGCTCACCGGCCTGCTTCAGCCCCCCAGGTAGGCCATCTCGGCGTGGGCCATCCCCGGCGGTGCGCCGCCCTTGCCCCAGGTCTCCTGGCGCTCCTCGCTCCAGCGGTCGCGGCGCTGGCGCCAGAGCTGGGCAAGGGCATGCTGCAGCTCGGCGGGTGGGCTGGCGGGCTGCAGCCAGGGGCGCAGGTCGAGGCCGCTGCCGGGGGCGGCGAACAGGCAGCTGTAGGCGATGCCATCGGCGGTGACGCGCAGGCGGTTGCAGTCGCCACAGAAGGGGGCGCTCACCGAGGCCACCACCGCCAGTACGCCACCGCCGTCGCGGTAGCGCCAGCGGCGGGCGGTGCCGTGGGCCGCGCGCCCCAGGGGCTCCAGCGGCCAGCGCACGCCGATGCGCTCCACCATCGCGGCGGCGCTGACCACCGCCTCGGGGCGCCAGCCGTTGCGGTTGCCCACATCCATGAACTCGATCAGGCGCAGCTCCAGGCCGCGCTCGCGGGCCAGGGCCGCCAGGGGCAGCAGTTGGTCGTCGTTGGCGCCGCGCTGGATCACGGCATTCAGTTTGAGGGTGCCGCGGCCTGAATCGAAGCCGGCGGCGCGGGCGTGCTCGATCCCTGCCAGCACCTTGGCCAGCAGCGCCGCGCCATCGCCCACCCCGGCCATGCGCTCTACCGAGTCGCCGGTGGTGCCATCGAGGCTGAGGGTGATCCGATCGAGCCCGGCGGCCCGCAGGCTGCGGGCCCGTTCGGCGCTGAGCAGGGCGCCGTTGCTGGTGAGAGCCACCTCGCCCAGACCCTGGTGTTTCAGCGGCTGCACCGCCGTGATCAGCTCCTCCAGGCCGCGGTGCAGCAGTGGCTCGCCGCCGGTGAGCCGCAGGCTGGTGGCGCCCAGGGCCACAGCGGCCTCGATCACCCGCAGCCGCTGCTCCCGCGTCAGCAGCCCCGGGGGCTCCAGGCCATCGGGCAGGCAGTAGGGGCAGGCCAGGTTGCAGCGGGCCGTGAGCGAGAGCCGCAGCACCCCCAGGGGCCGGCCGAGCTGGTCGCGCGGCGGCTGCTGGGCGGTGGGCGCATCACGGGTCATGGCGGCACGCTATGGCGCCTGGATGGCCTCTGGCCGGTTCACGTTGCGGATCGCCTGGGGATCCAGGGGCACCGGCCGGCAGGGCTGATCGGCCAGCCAGCGCTGCAACCGTCGCTCGCCCCGGTCCACGGCCTCCGCCAGGGCGCGGCGGACCTCTGGACTGCTCGGGTACACGCCCAGCAACGGCTGCAGCCGCTCGCCGTCGTGGGCGAGATGGATGGTGTGGGGGTGTGCCGCGGCTGCAGCCAGCAGCGCCTCCAGCGCTCCCAGGCTGAGCTGAGGCATGTCCACCGGGCAGAGCAGCAGTGCCCCATCGGGGTGCCGCTGCAGGAGCCGGTGCAGGGCCAGCAGGGGCCCCTCCCAGGGGGCCGGCTCGGCCATGGCCGTGATCGGTAGGGCCAGGTTCTGCGCCAGCTCCAGGTGCGCCGGGTGGCGGCTCAGCAGCGTGATCGGTGCCTGGAGCTGCGCCAGCAGCCGCAGGCTGCGCTCCAGCCAGGTGCAGCCTTCTGGATGGGGCAACAGCGCCTTGTCGCGGCCCATGCGCCGGCTCTCGCCGCCGCTCAGCAGGCCGCAGCGCAGGGCTGGAGGGCGCCGCGGCACCTCGTTTTGTAGCGATTGCTGCCGGAGTGCTCCGCCCTGATCCATAGGGTCCGCCGATCCCTCACCTGCCGCCTGCCGCCCCATGGCCCTCTCGCCCTTCACCGCCACCCTGTTGGCCGCCAAGCGCCGCCTCGGGCTCAGCTTCGCCGATCTCGGCCAGCGGCTGGGGGCCGATGAGGTGTGGGTGGCCAGCCTGATCTACGGCCAGGCCACCGCCAGCGCTGAGCAGGCCGAGGCGCTGCTGCAGGCCCTGGAGCTGGGGGGCAGCGGCGCCGCCGAGCTGGTGGAGCAGCTCACCACCTACCCGGTGAAGGGCGCCCTCGATCCGGTGATTCCCACCGATCCGCTGCTGTATCGCTTCTACGAAATCCTGCAGGTGTATGGCCTGCCGCTGAAGGATGTGATCCAGGAGAAATTCGGCGACGGCATCATGTCGGCCATCGATTTCAGCCTCACCGTGAACCGCCAGGAGGATCCCAAGGGGGATCGGGTGGTGGTGACGATGAACGGCAAGTTCCTGCCCTACCGCACGTGGTGAGCGCCCGCGCCCAGTGCCCCTACTGCGGCGTGGGCTGCGGCCTGGAGCTCAAGTCGCCGGCGGCCGCCAACGATCCCCGGTGGACCGCCCGCGGCGACCGGCACCACCCCTCCTCCCTGGGGCAGGTGTGCGTGAAGGGCGCCACCGTGGGCGAAACCCTGCACCACAACCGCCTCACCACGCCCCTGTGGCGCGCGCGCACCGATCAGCCCTTCCAGCCCATCAGCTGGGAGCGGGCCTTCAGCCTGCTGGTGGACCAGATCCGGCGCACCCTCGCCGAGCTGGGGCCCACCGGGCTGGCGATCTACGGCTCCGGCCAGTTCCTCAGTGAGGACTACTACGTGGCCAACAAGCTGCTCAAGGGGGCCCTGGGCAGCAACAACTTCGATGCCAACTCCCGCCTGTGCATGAGTTCGGCGGTGGCGGGCTACACCCGCAGCCTCGGCTCCGATGGCCCGCCCTGCTGCTACGACGACCTCGACCTGGCCGATCTGGTGCTGTTGATCGGCACTAATACGGCCGAGTGCCACCCGGTGCTGTTCCAGCGGCTGCTCAAGCGCAGGCGCAAGGGGGCCGGACCGCGCCTGGTGGTGGTGGACCCGCGCGCCACCGCCACCAGCGCCGCCGCCGATCTGCACCTGGCGATCGCCCCCGGCACCGACCTGGCCCTGCTCTGCGGCCTGGGTCACCTGCTGCTGCAGCGGGGTGGCGTGGATCAGGCCTTTGTGGCCGCTCACACCGAGGGCTTCGCTGCGCTCGAAACCCTGTGGCGGGCCTGGGAGCCGGCGCGGACCGCGGCGGTGTGCGGCATCGCCGAAGCCGATCTGCGCCAGCTGGCCGACTGGTGGAGCCGGGCCACCGGTGCCCTCAGCCTCTGGTCGATGGGGGTGAACCAGAGCCGCGAGGGCACCGCCACCGTGGCCGGCATCTGCAACCTGCACCTGGTGAGCGGCCAGATCGGCCGCCCCGGTGCCGGGCCCTTCTCGCTCACCGGCCAGCCCAACGCCATGGGCGGCCGCGAGGTGGGGGGGCTCGCCCAGCTGCTGCCCGGCTACCGCTCGGTGGGTGATGCCCAGCACCGCGCTGAGGTGGAGCGCCACTGGGGCTTTGCGCCCGGATCGATCGCCCCCGAGCCGGGCCTGGCGGTGTGGCAGCAGATCGAGGCGATGGAAAGGGGGGAGCTGGGGCTGTGGTGGGTGGCGGCCACCAACCCGCTGGTGAGCATGCCGTCGCTGGATCGGGTGCGGGCGGCGGTTGCCCGCTGCCCGCTGGTGGTGCTGAGCGAGGCCTACGCCGGCACCGAAACCGAGGCGGTGGCTCACCTGGTGCTGCCGGCGGCCCAGTGGAGTGAGAAGACCGGCGTGATGACCAACTCCGAGCGCCGGGTCACCCTCTGCCCCGCCTTTCGGCAGCCCCCGGGTGAGGCCCGCCCGGACTGGGCGATCTTCGCCGAGCTGGGCCGCCGCCTCGGCTTTGCCGAGCAGTTCACCTATGGCTCGGCTGCGGAGGTGTACGCCGAATTCGTGGCCCTCACCGCCGGTCGGCTCTGCGATCTCAGTGGCCTGAGCCACCCGCTGCTGGCGCAGCACGGTCCCCAGCAATGGCCTTTCCCCGTGGGCACAGCGCCCGGTGGCGGCTGGCCACGGCTCTACACAGCCGGGCCTCAGCCCTTCCCTGCCGCGCCTCCGGGCCACCGCTTCCCCACCGCCAGCGGCCGCGCCCACCTCTGGGCGGATCCGCCCCTGGGCCTGGCGGAACCCCCCTGCGCCGCCTATCCCCTGGTGCTCACCGTGGGCCGCTACCTGGGCCACTGGCACACCATGACCCGCACCGCCCACGTGGCACGGGTGCTCCAACAGCACCCGGAGCCACTGCTGGAGGTGCATCCCCGCGATGCCGGCCGCCATGGGCTGGTGGAGGGGGCGATGGCGGAGGTGCGCTCCCGCCGCGGTGCCGTGCAGGCCCGGGTGCAGCTGAGCGAGCGCATCCGGCCGGGCACCGTGTTTCTGCCGATGCACTGGGGCGCCAGCCAGGTCAATGCCTGTGAGGCCAACCGGCTGATGCATGAGCTGTCCTGCACCCATTCCAAGCAGCCGGAGCTCAAGGCCGCGGCGGTCAGCCTGGCGCTGGTGACCTAGCTGGCTTCCACCAGCTCCGGGGCCAGCCGCAGGCCGCGGCCGCTTCGGGCCGGCGGGGCAATCAGGCCGGCATCGCGCCACTTGGAGAGTTGGCGCGTCACCGTGACCCGGGTATGCCCGCTCAGTTCCGCCAGCTGGGCGTGGGTGAGCCGCAGCGGCAGTTCATACCAGTGGCCGCAGCGGCGCCCCAGCCGCTCCACCAGCAGCTGCAGCAGCGCGGTGATCCGCTGTTCCGCGTCATTGAGGTGGCGGATCATCAGCAGTGCCACAGTCCAGTCGTGCAGGCTGCTGGATCCCTCAGGCGGCACCGGGTTGCAGCCCGGCAGCAGCTGCACCGGCGTGAGCGCCTCCAGGTGCAGGCGCGAGCGCCGCAGCAGATCAAGGGGCAGCTGATCACCCGCCTGCAGGAACCCCAGAGTGATGGGCTGGGCCTGCAGGGCCTCCTGGTCGTGGCTGGAGATGGCAACCCGCAGCAGGCCGCTGCCGATGCTCAGGCAGCTGCTGGTCAGCAGCAGGCCGTCGTCGAGCAGCATCGTGTGGCCCACGGCGATGCGATAGCCGCGGCAGGCCTCAATCGTCGTCATGGGCGTAACGGCGATAGAGGAAGTCGAGGGCGTGGTTGCGCAGTGCGCCGTAGCGGGGATCGCTCTGGATCGCAGCGATCCGGCGGGGGCGCTCAAACGGCACCGCCATGATTTCGCCGATGGTGGCCGAGGGCCCGTTGGTCATCATCACCACCCGATCGGCCAGGAACAGGGCCTCGTCGATGTCGTGGGTGATCATCAGCACCGTGGGCCTGTGTTCCCGCCAGATCGCCAGCAGCTCCTCCTGCAGCTCCTCCTTGGTGATGGCATCGAGGGCGCCGAAGGGCTCATCGAGCACCAGCACCTCCGGTTGCACTGCCAGGGCTCGGGCGATGGCCACCCGCTGGCGCATGCCGCCGGAGATCTGGGCCGGCCGCTTGTGGCGCGCCTCCAGCAGGCCCACCATCTCCAGGTGGTGCTGCACCACCTGGGCCCGGTTGCCGGCGGCCAGTTCCGGCCGGGCAGCCTTCACCGCCAGGGCCACGTTCTGCTCCACGGTCTTCCAGGGCAGCAGCGAGTAGTTCTGGAACACCACCATCCGATCGGGGCCGGGGCGTTCGATCGGCACGTCCCGCAGGGTGACGCTGCCGCTGCTGGGCTGCAGAAAGCCCGACACCATGCTGAGCAGGGTGGATTTGCCGCAGCCGGAGTGACCGATCACGCAGACGAATTCCCCCTGGCGCACCTGCAGGTTGATGTCGCGCAGGGCTTCAAAGGGGCCGCGCTGAGTGTGGAATACCTGGCCCACATCGCGGAACTCCAGGTAGGCCTCGCCGGGGCCGGCGGGGGAGGGGGCCGCCAAAGGTGTGGTCATGGCACTGGTCATCTCAGTGGGCCGGAAGGGGAGGGTGGGCGCCATCGCAAGGCAGCGGCACGGGGCTGGTGGCGGAGCTGGCGGAGGGCCTGCTGAAGGGCAGTTGCTTCAGGTAGTCGAGGGGGTTGTCCTGGTCGAAGGCCAGGCCATCGGCCAGCACGAAGGGCTGGCGATCGGCCCGCAGGGCGGGGAAGCCGGCCCGCTCCAGGGCGCGGCTGCAGAGGTCGTTGCGGTACACCAGCGTCAGCAGCTCCAGGCGGTTGCTGGGGAAGGCGGCCCAGCCCCAGCGGCTGAACTGGCTGAGGATCCAGGCCCCCTCGGCCGCATTGGCCAGGTGGGCCCGATCGGCGTGGTATCGGTTCAGGGGCAGGCGATGGCCGGCCGGTTCGCCGGTGCCCAGGTCGAACTGGCGCTGCAGGGCCAGGGCCGAGTCGCTGCCCAGCCACTGGGGTTGCCCCAGCAGCCGCACCAGCTCGTCGTGCTGGGCGCCGTCGTCGCAGATCTGGCCGCCGCGCATCAGGGCCGCGCAGAGCTCAAGCAGGGCTTCGTCGTGCGTGTTGGCCCAGTCCTCCTGGCAGGTGAGCACCTTCTCCGGGTGGCCGCTCCAGATGTCGAGGTCGGTGGCCAGTACGTAGGCCAGGCCGGCCTCCACGGCGCGGGCCACCCGGTAGCGGCCGGCGATGAAGCCATCGATCTCGCCGGCCCGCAGGCTGGCCTCCATCGCCATCGGCGAGAGGCTGAGGCACTCCACCTGGGTGTCGGGGCCGATGCCGCCGCTGGCCAGCCAGTGGCGCAGCAGCAGCTCCTGCATGTTGCCCTTCTGGGCAATGGCCAGCCGCAGGGGCCGCTGGGCGCTCTGCAGCTGGGCCGCCAGACCCGCCAGATCGCGCACCTCCCGCTCCAGAAAGCGGCGCCCCAGGCAGAGGGCATTGCCGTTGCGGGTCACGGTCATCGGCGTGATCGCCGGCCAGGCCGGCTGGTCGTTGAGGCCGAGGCGGAGGCTCAGGGGCGCGGTGGCGGAGGTGATCGCCACATCCAGCCGTCCCTCCCGCAGCTCGCTTTCCAGGGCCTGCCAGCGCTCGAAGCCCACCGGCTCCAGGGCGATGCCGCGCTCCTGGAGGAAGCCGCGCTCCATCGCCACCGCAAGGGGGGCGATGTCGAGGCCGGGCAGGTAGCCGAGCCGGATGGTGGTGACGGCGGGTAAAGCCGCCGGCCGCGGCCGCTGTTGCCGGCGCTGCTTGAGGCGTCGCTGCTGCTGCAGGAAGTTGATCAGTTCGCTGCGCAGCTGGTAGTAGTCGGGGTGCTCCATCACCTCCAGTCGCTGGCGCGGCCGCGGCAGGGGCACCGAGAGGATCTGGCCGATCCCCGCCTCCGGGCCATTGGTGAGGCACACCACCCGATCAGAGAGCAGCAGCGCCTCATCCACGTCGTGGGTCACCATCACGGTGGTGACGCCGGCCCGCTGGCAGATCTGCATCAGCTGCTGCTGCAGGTTGCCGCGGGTGAGCGCATCGAGGGCGCCGAACGGCTCATCCAGCAGCAGCAGTTTGGGCTGGATCGAGAGGGCGCGGGCGATGGCCACCCGCTGTTTCATGCCGCCGGAGAGCTCGGCGGGCAGCTTGTCGGCGGCGTGGGCCAGGCCCACCAGCTGGATGTGCTGCTCCACCCGCTCGCGGCGCTCGGCCTCACTGGCCTGGCGCTGCACCGCGTCCACCGCCAGGGCGATGTTCTGACGCACCGTTTTCCAGGGCAGCAGCGAATAGTTCTGGAACACCACCATCCGATCCGGGCCGGGATCGGTGATCTGGCGGCCGTTCATCAAGATGCCGCCGCTGCTGGCCTGGCTCAGGCCCGCCATCAGGTTGAGCAGGGTGGATTTACCGCAGCCGGAGTGGCCGATCAGGGAGATGAACTCCCCCTCGGCGATGTCCAGGTCGATGTCCTTGAGGGCGATGTACTGGCCGCCGCCATCCAGGGGAAACACCTGGGTGACGTCGTCGACGGTCAGAAAGGCCGGTGCCATGGTCAGTTGCCTCCCTTGGCCACCACGCGGCCGCCGTAGGCCACCAGGCGATCGAGGGCCAGGCCCACCACGCCCACATACACAATCGCCAGGATGATCTGGCTGGAGCTGGAATCGCCGCCGGCGTTGTAGGCATCCCAGATGAAGTAGCCGATGCCGCCATCGGCCTTCAGCATCTCGGCGGCCACGATCGCCAGCCAGGCCAGACCCACCGAGATGCGCAGGCCGGTGAACACATAGGGCACTGTGGCCGGAATCACGATGTTGCGGATGTAGGCGCCCTTACGCAGCCGGAGTACCCGGGCCACGTTGGTGTAGTCCTGTGGGATCTCGCGGATGCCCACGGCCGTGTTGATGATGATCGGCCAGATCGCCGTAATGAAGATCACGAAGATGGCCGAGGTGTTGGCGTCCTGGAACACCATCAGTGAGATCGGGAACCAGGCCAGCGGCGGCACCGTGCGCAACACCTGAATCACCGGATCAAAGCCCTTGCCGATGAAGCGGTTGAGGCCCAGCAGGCCGCCGATGGCAATGCCCGCCGCAGCGGCAAGGCCATAGCCCACGGCCACCCGCTGCAGCGAGATCAGGATCTGCCAGCCCAGCCCCTTGCTGGTGCCCCCGTCGTCGAAGAAGGGCTGACTGATGTAGGGATCCCAGGTGTCCACCACCACGTTGATCGGGCCGGGCAGTCTTGCCACCCCCAGCGCCAGCGACAGCAGCTGCCAGGCCAGTAGGAAGCCGCCGATGCAGATCAGGTAGGGCATCAGGATGCGCAGGGAGGGGCGCAGGCGCCGAAGGCTGGAGCGCCGCCGGGGGCGGGCGCTCGGGGTGAGGGTGGTCATCGTGGGCAGGTGGGGAACAGCGGGGAGAGGGCAGGGCCGGCAAGGTGCCTCAGCTCATGGCCTTGATCTTGAGGCTGTCGAGGTAGGCCTTCGGGTTCTCGGGGTCGAACACCACGCCATCGAAGAAGGTTTCCTTGCCGCGGGAATCGCTGGCGGGAATGGCGGCCGTCTGGCCGATGCCCTTGGCGGCCTCCTTCCACAGATCGGCGCGGTTCACCTTGTTCACCAGGGCGTCGATATCTGTGTCGGCGGGCAGGTAGCCCCAGCGCATGTCCTCGGTTACGAACCACTTGTCGTGGCTCTTGTAGGGGAAGGAGGCGTTATCGCTCCAGAACAGCATTTTGTAGGGGCTGTTCTTCACATCGCGGCCATCGCCGTAGTTCACGTTGCCGGCCAGTCGCGGCTTGAGGTCGGCCACCGAGGCCTTGATGTACTTGTCCTTCGACACGATCTCGCACAGCTCATCGAGGTTGGCGGGGTCTTCACACCACAGCTGGGCCTCCTGCACGGCCATCAGCAGCGCCTTGGTGGCCTTGGGGTTCTGGTCCACCCAGTCGGCTCGCATCGAGAAGGCCTTCTCGGGGTGCTTGTTCCACAGTTCACCAGTCTGGGCGGCGGTGTAGCCCAGCTTCTTGTTCACCAGGCGCTGATTCCAGGGCTCACCCACGCAGAAGGTGTCCATGGTGCCGGTCTGCATGTTGGCAACCATCTGCGGCGGCGGCACCACCACCAGATCGGCCTCTTTGTTGGGGTCGATGCCATTGGCCGACAGCCAGTAGCGCATCCACAGATCGTGGTTGCCGCCCGGGAAGGTGACGGCCGCCTTGAACTTCTTGCCCTTGCTGCTGGCCTGCTGCAGGGCCTTGGTCAGACCGGCCTTGTTGTCGATCGTGAGCTTGTTGGCGAGAAAATCCTTCGACACCGAGATCGCCTGGCCCTGGGTGTTCAGCCGCGCCAGCGTGTACATCGGCAGCGGCTGTTTGCTTTTGGTGATCGTGCCGGCGGTGAGCAGCAGCGGCATCGGCGAGAGGATGTGGGCGCCATCGATCCCGCCCCTGGAGGAGCCCAGTTCCAGGTTGTCGCGGGTGACGGCCCAGGAGGTCTGCTTCACCACCTTCACCTCGGGCATGCCGTGCTTGGCGAAGAAGCCCTTCTCCTTGGCGATGATCAGTGGCGAGGCGTCGGTGAGGGCGATGAAGCCCAGGGTGGCACCGTTCACTTCCGGGGCCTCGGCGCCGCCTGCGGCGGCAGGACTCTTGGCGCTGGGCTTGCTGCCGCCGCAGGCGGCCAGCCACATGGCCCCCGCTGCGGAACCGGCGGCGGTGATCAGAAATTTGCGGCGGGACAGGTTCGACATGGCGAAGACGAAGCGGCGGTGGGGGCGGCCTGGTGCAGCGGCGACCGGCGACAGACAGCGCGAAACGCCGTGACCTGAACGGTTCAGGTCACCGGCGGCATGGGCGTCTGGCCGCGCCCCGTTCGGTACAGGGGACGCGGAGTGTTGTTGGCGCACAAGCTGACCAACGCGATCAAGGACATCACGGCGGCACCAGGGCCCGGGGTCGCCATTGCTACCGAACGATTCGTCTGTTGGCTGGATGAACGACGGCAGGACGTGCGGTGTTATCGAAGTGCGCCGAATTCCCGCAGGGCGAAGGGCAGATTGCGGTGTTCATGGCCGGGGTGGCTTAGCTTCACCAGGGCAAAGCGTTCCAGTTCGTCCAGCAGCGGCCAGGCTTCGGGCCGCAGGGGCAGCTGTAACTGGTGGCAGGCCTGCTCCAGCACCTCCGGCACCCGATCCCCCTGTTGCCAGCTGGTTCCGCAGGCTCGCTCGAGGGGCTTGGCGGGTCCCTCCGGCAGCTCGTGGCTGCGCTCCAGCAGCCACTCACGCAGGGCCTCGATCGCCGCGGCGTCATCCCTCCAGGTCAGCAGGCGCTCCCGTTCCGCCATCGACAGGCCGTGCCAGTGCACCAGCTTGAGCTTCACGCCCGCCAGGTCGAGCTTGCGGCGCACCGCCATGGGGATGCAGCGCAGGCTGCCGCTGAACTCCGCCTCGAACGCGAAGCAGCGGCGGTGGCGCGGTGCCGTGCCGGGCGCCTCAGCAGGGTTCATTGCAGCCGCTCCAGCTGGCGCAGGCCGGCACGGGAGTGGAGCAGGGCTCCGGCCTGGTGCAGGGCAGCGCCCAGATCGTCGAATTGACCGGCGAACCAGAGATAGGCCCCCAGGTTCCACTGCAGCGCCCGGGCGAGCGGGCCCTCGCCCTGGAGCGCATCCAGGGCCTGGCGGCGCCACTGGCCAAGATCCTCGAAGCCCACATCGTCGCCCTCGAAGCCATGGTGGCGGGGATGCAGCAGCACCCGCTCCGGCTCCCCCAGGCGCAGGTGCGAGCAGATCCCGGCTCGGCTGGTGGGCAGATCGGTGGAACCCTCCAGTCCCTTCACCATCAGCACATCGGTTTCGCCGCCGGCCCGCAGGGCCTCCCAGCCGCGGCTCTCGGTGGGCGGGTGCACGAAGCCGCTCACCAGCAGATGCTCCCCCCGGTGCGGCGTCCACAGCAGTTCGAGGCTGGCCACGGGCGGGCGCTTGCCGATCTCCTCCCGGATGCGCACCAGTCGCTCGGCGGCGGGGAAGTGATCGGGCTGATGGGTCAGGGCCAGGCCGAATCGGTCGAGACGGGCCTGCACCGCTTCCAGGCTCAGGCCGCTCCACTCCAGCCCGAGGCAGCCGAACAACTCGGCCAGGGTCACGCCGTACTTCACCGGCATCGGGTTGCCGCCGTGGAGCACCACGGGCACGTCGGCGGCGCTCAGCACCAGCGCCACCAGCGGCAGCAACGGGGCCGTGCGGCTGCGGCCGTCGTACGGCACGCCGAAGCAGAGGGGGCGACGGCCCGCACTGGTGAGGCTGGGGCCGTGTTGCCGGTAGCTGTCGAGCATGCCGGCGAGTTCCAGCGGCGCCGGTCGGCGGATGCGGTGGGCGATCAGAAAGGCCCCCACCTGGGCATCGCTGCTCTGGCCGGCCAGCATCAGGTCCATGCTCTCGCGGGCCTCTGCGCGGCTCAGGCCCTTGCTGGTGTGCTCCCCGCTGCCCACCTGCCCCAGCAGCTCCCGGAAGCGGGCGGCCTCGGCACCCATCGCCTCCAGCCGCTGCCGGCGCCGTTGGCCTGGCGTTGGCGTCGCCCCCGCACTCAGGTTGTGTAACGGTTGCAACACGGAGTCGCGACGCTGATCGCCACATTGTCCACCCCGGTTGTGAACCTGAGGTGTCGACGGTGTCTGCAGCCCCTGAAATCGGCCGCGTGGTTTCGCCTTCCCCCAAGCTCAGCAAAATTGAACAGGCCAAGGCTGAGTTTTGCGGTCTTGAACTAGCCCCGAATCTGGAAGAGTTGGCCGCCACGGGCTGGGAGAACCTCGATGAGGCCACCCTCACGATTCACCTCAAGTGGCTTGGCATCTTTTTCCGGCCCGTCACACCGGGGCGTTTCATGCTGCGGCTGCGGCTGCCCAACGGCGTGATCACCGCCGAGCAGCTGGAAGTGTTGGCTGAGGCGGTGGATCGCTGCGGCGAGGAGGGCTCCGCCGATATCACCACCCGCCAGAACCTGCAGTTGCGGGGCCTGCTGCTGGAAGACCTGCCGCCGCTGCTGCAGGCCATGGAGGCGGTGGGGCTCACCAGCCGCCAATCGGGCCACGACAATCCCCGCAACATCACCGGTAACCCCCTGGCCGGCATCGACCCCGAGGAGCTGGTGGATACGCGGCCCCTGGTGGCGGCGATCCAGGAGCGGCTGCTGGGGCCCGAGGGCCCGCGCAACCTGCCCCGCAAGTTCAACGTGGCGGTGGGCGGGGCCCCCGACAGCTTTCTGCTCCACAACGACCTGGCCTTCCTGCCGGCTGAGCGCGAGGAGGAGCTGGGCTTCACCGTGATGGTGGGGGGCTTCTTCTCGGCCCAGCGCAATGAGCTGGCGGTGCCCCTGGGCCTGTGGCTGCGGGCCGAGCACCTGCCCGCCTTCAGCCTGGCGGTGCTGCGCCACTTCGAGGTGCACGGCAACCGGGCGGCCCGCAACCGCAGTCGCCTGATGTATCTGGTGGAGGAGCTGGGGCTGGAGGCCTATCGCGCGGCGGTGCTCGAGCAGCTGGCGGCCGCCGGTGGTGAGGCCTTCCCCCACGACGGCACCCATCGCGTCCACCAGCCGCCCCGCTCCGGCCTGGGGGTGCATGCCCAGCGGCAGCAGGGCCTGCACTGGCTTGGCTTGAGCGTGCCCATGGGCCGGCTGGATGGCCCGGCCATGGCGGAGCTGGCGGGGCTCGCCCGCCGATACGGGAGCGGCGAGCTGCGCTTCACCGAGGCCCAGAACGTGTTGCTGATCGATGTGCCCAGCGATCGGTTGGCGGCGCTGCAGGAAGAGCCGCTGCTGCAGCGCTTCCGCCCCGAGCCGGGCCCGCTGCAGGAGGAGGCGGTGAGCTGCACGGGCAACCACTACTGCAGCTTCGCCCTGATCCCCACCAAGAGCACCGCCCAGGCGGTGGTGGACGAGCTGGAGCGCCGGCTGGAGTTGCCCCACGCCGTGCGCAGCCACTGGACCGGCTGCCCCAATGCTTGCGGCCAGCCCTACATGGGGGAGATCGGCTTGATGGGGGCCAAGGCGCGCCATGAGGGGCAGATGGTGGAGGCCGTGAAGATCTTTCTGGGGGGCTCGATGGGGGCCGATCCCCAGCTGGCGGAGCTGCACCACAAGGGCGTGCCCCTCAGCCAGCTGGCCGATGTGCTTGAGCAGCTGCTGGTGGAGCGCTTCGGGGCGCGCCGCCGCATGGCCGCCTGAGTGGCACCTGCCATGGGTGCTCACGCTGGGTCGCTGCTGCCTGGCAGGGTGGAACCCTCTGCCGGCCCGGCACCCCTGACCTCGCTCCGCCCCGATCCCCCGCCGCCGCCGCCGCCGCTGGCGGAGCTGGGCAGTGACCAGCGCTGGTGGCAGCTCCAGCAGCTGAGGCGCGGTGCAGAGTCGGCGCAGCCCTGGCTGCAGGCCCTGGCTGATGGCGAGCTGGCGCCCGAACCGGATTGGCTGGCCGCGCTGCTGGGCCAGCTGGAGGCGGCCCAGGTGGAGCAGTTGCTGTCCCTGCTGGCCCAGCAGTCCGAGCCCCTGCTGGCGGCCTTGCGCCAGGAGCTGCCGGCGGCCGCCCCGGCGCTGCAGCCCCGGTGGCTCGGGCCGCTGCGGCGCCACTGCCAGGAGCTGCCGGCGCCGCAGCGCCCGGCCTGGCTGGTGGTGCTCGGGTTGTGGCGCGATCCAGACGTGGCGGAACTGCTGCGGCAGGCTGCCGCTGGCGAGCCCTCGGTGGAGCCCCAGTTGCTGGTGCTGCTGGGCCATCAGCGCCAGGCCGCCGATGCCGCCCTGCTGCAGCGGCGGGTCCTGGAGCCGGCCCCCCTGGCCCTGCGCCAGGCGGCCCTGGAGGGGCTGGCGGTGGGCCTCTCGGCCTGGCCGCGGCTGCCGCTGCGCCAAACCCTGGTGGCCCTGGCCGGCGACCTCCAGCCGTCTCTGGCGGCCAAGGCGGTGGATCTGCTGGCGCGCCTGCCCGGTGGCCAGGCGGAGTTGCGCCGGCTGCGCCGCCGCCGGCTCGATCCCGCGGTGGCGGAACGGTTGCAGCGGCGCCTGCAGCGCCGGCCCCTGGTGCTGATCGTGCACGGCCGTCGCGGCGGCCTGATACCTCCCGAACTGCACCGGTTGGCCGAGGAGCTGGCCCAGCGCCGCGGCGTGCCGGTGCTGTTGCAGGCCCTCACCGCTCAGCCCCCCGCCGCGGACGAGCGCTTCTGGCAGGCGGCCCGGCGGGCGGAGGGCTTCGCCCTGGTGCCACTGTTGCTGCTGCCGGGCGGCCATGTGCGCAGCGATGTGCCACAGCTGGAGCGCCAGTGGCGCCAGCTGGCCCAGCAAGCCGCGGGGCCGCTGCCGCAGCGGCTGCCGTTCCTCGGGGCGTGGCCGGCCTGGCAGCGGCAGTTGGCCGGCAGCTTCGGCCCCGCCGAACCCGGCCAGCAGCGCATCTGGCTGCATCATCCCCTGCAGGGCGCCCTGCCCCAGCGCTACCTCGATCACCTCCGCTCCAGGCTCGGCGGCCCCGGCCTGGCCACTCCATACACTGCACAGCTGGAGGATCTCGGCCCCCTGGCCCAGGCGCCCACCGCCCTTCTGCCCCTCACTCTGGCGGCCAACCGTCTCACCGAGGCTCTGGCCGCCGGTCTGGCCCAGACCCAGGGGCAGGTCCCGGGTCCGCTCCGTCTCTGCCCTCCTCTCCTGCAGCAGCCCGCCGTGCGTCAGTTCCTCCTCTCGGCCCTGGAGGCATTGCCATGAGTGGCACCGTGTATCTGGTGGGTGCCGGCCCCGGCGACCCCGAGCTGCTCACCCTCAAGGCCCATCGCCTGCTGCGGGCGTGCGATGCCCTCGTGTACGACTCCCTGGTGCCCAGGGCCCTGCTGGATCTGGTGCCGGAGACCTGCGAGCGCCGCTTCGTGGGCAAGCGCCGCGGCCATCACTCGGTGCCCCAGCCCAGTACCAATGCCGTGTTGGTGGAGCTCGCCAGCCGCCACCGGCTGATCGTGAGGCTCAAGGGCGGCGATCCCTTCCTGTTCGGCCGGGGCGGCGAGGAGGCCGCGCACCTGGCGGCCCACGGGGTGGCGGTGGAGGTGGTGCCGGGCGTCACCGCCGGCATCGCGGCTCCCGCCTATGCCGGCATCCCCGTGACCCACCGCCGGGCTGGATCAAGCGTCACCTTCGTGACGGGCCACGAGGAGATCGACAAGCGCCGTCCCGGGGTGGACTGGCAGGGCCTGGCTCGCAGCAGTGATGGCCTGGTGATCTACATGGGCCTGCACAACCTGCGCCACATCTGCGCGGAGCTGATGGATGGAGGCCTGGCGGCCGACACGCCGGCCGCGGTGATTCAGCAGGGCACCGTGCGGGGCCAGCGGCAGCTGGTGAGCGTGCTGGGGGACCTTGCCGACCGGGTGGAGGCCGAGGGTTTTGGCTCCCCCTCGATCGTGGTGATCGGCGCCATGGTCAACGAGCGGGTGCCTGCCTGTGCCCCCGAGCCCGCCGACGCCGAGATGCCGATTCCCTTCTGAGCCGCCGGGCGCCCCAGGGCTCAGGACGGCAGCAGCCTCAGGCGCTCCCCCTGCCGTTCCACCCGGTAGGTCCGCAGGTCGGGATGGCTGCCTCCTGCCGCCTCCCCGCTGCTGGCCTGCCAGCGCCAGAAATGGTCGAGGCAGATCACCTGCCCTCCCTCAAGGGCGCCGCGGCAGAGGGGCACGCCCCGATGGGGGCAGCGGGGTTCGAAGGCCGCCAGGTCTCCGTTCTCCAGCTGGGCTAGGCAGACCGCCTGCCCATCACGGCTTGTGGCCTCCACGATCTCGCCCACCTGGGGCAGCGCCGTGCCCGCCGGCAGCTCCAGAACGCCCGGCTCTGCCGGCCTGCTCACCTGGGGATCCCTCATCCGACCCGGGCCTCCAGGCCGAGGGCGTCGATCGCGGCCCGGGAGAAGAAGTTCACCCGCGTCTCCTCGCTGATGTCCGGGTAGTTCTCCAGGTAGCGCACCACACCGGAGACGCCGCTCGAATCCCAGTGGGGATAGTCGCTGGTGCAGGCCATGTGGCGTCCTCCCAGCCATGCCATGGTTTCCTTCAACAGGGCTTCCTCCGGTTCGAAGGAGCAGATCACACACTGGCGGCGGAAGTAGTCCGAGGGAGCCATGGTCAGATCGTGCATCTCGCCCGGCCTCGACTCGTAGTGGTTGTCGAGGCGGAACAGCATGTAGGGCACCCAGGTGGCACCCCCTTCGCAGAACAGCACATGCAGGCGCGGATGGCGCTCGAGCACGCCGTAGCCGATGATCGCCGAGAGCGCGGTGGCCATCTCCAGCGGGTGCGACACCGCGTGGGCCAACCAGTAGCGATCGAATTTGTAGTCGGTGCTGTGGGTGGCGTTGTAGGTGCCGGTGGCCTCGTGGAACACCAGGGCCATGCCCAGCTCCTCCATCGTCTGCCACACCACGTCCCAGGCCTCGGTCCACCAGCGCACCCCCTGCATCACGTTTGGGCGCATCCAGACGGCGGTGGCCCCCAGGGCGTGGCAGCGCCGGATCTCCGCCACGGCCCAGGCGGGATTCAGCGGAATCGTCACGCACCACAGATGGCGTCGGCCCGTGGCCCAGTCGCGCGCGGTCCAGTCGTTGAGGGCCCGCATCACCGCATATTGCAAATCGGGGTTCTCGATGTCGGGCGTGAACAGGCCCAGGGTGGGAATCCAGAGGGCGCAGTCGATGCCGGAGAGATCCATGTCGCGGTCCCGGTGCTCGAAGGCATGGCGGTGGGCCAGCTCATAGGAGAGGCCATCGCCACGGGGGCGCTGGTCGCCACAACCCTCGGGCCGGCCAGGGCCGAATCCGGAGGGTTTCTGATACAGACGGCCCTCGATCATCAACCGGGGCGCTCCGCGGTTGTCGCTTACGAGTCGGGGGGCCTGATCGCTCCATTCGCGATCCAGATAGAGGCTGAAGGCTTCCGGCGGTTCAATGATGTGCCGGTCGCAGTCGATCACGAAATACTGTTGCCCCAATTTTTTGGCCGTGGAGCGGTAATGCAGCTCCACGGCCGCATGACCGTCGGCGATCGCTTTGGTCGTGGTCACCATGGGAGCAGCAGCAGGGAGAGAACCGCCAAAGCTGTAGGCCCTGAGTTGGCCGGAGGCGTGTAGTGGCGGGCACGTCGATGGGGCTCGGAGGCTGTCAGGGTCAATGCCACAGACATTGCCTGCTGTCTCGTCCCCAGTGGTGGCGATCGCAGTTGCAGGACTCTGAATTCTTGTCGTTGTCCATGATCCGTCAGCCTTCGTCGTCCCGGTCGGGGTTCACTCGCATCTCCCGTCGTTCGCTTCTGGTCGCCCTGGCGGCCACGGCGGGATCCACGGGCCTGCTGGTGGGTCTGGGCACTGCACCCACCCTGGCGGCCGACCGGGATCAGGCCAAGGTGAAGGTCCTGCGCATCGGTCTGCAGAAGTCGTCCACCTTCAACATCCTGCGGGCGCGCGGTGACCTGGCCCGCAGGCTCCAGCCGCAGGGGGTGCAGGTGACGTGGGCGGAGTTCACCTCCGGGCCCCCTCTGCTGGAGGCCCTGGCGGCCGGGAAAATCGATGTGGGTGAGGTCGGCGATGCGCCGGTGATCTTTGCGCAGGCCAAGAATGCGCCGATTGTGTATTTCGGCCAGTCGCAACCCAACCCCGAGGCTGTGGCCCTGCTGGTGCCGAAGGATTCGCCCATTCGCACCCTGGCGGATCTGAAGAACAAGAAGCTGGCCTTTGCCAAGGGCTCCAGTGCCCAGCCCCTCGTGGTGAACGCCCTCGCCAAAGCGGGTCTCAAGCTGTCTGACATCACGCCGGTGTATCTGCAGCCACCTGAGGCTCGGGTGGCATTTGAATCCGGCAAGATCGATGCCTGGGCTGTCTGGGATCCCTTCTACGCTGCCGCCCAGGTTGGTGGTAACGCCAGGGTTCTGGCCAACGGCAGGGGGCATACCCCATTCCGCTTGTTCTTTGTGGCCAACAGTGACTTCGCTGCGGCCAATGCCTCGCTGCTGCCTGGTCTGATCCGTGACCTCAGGGCTGCGGGCCAGTGGGCACTTGCCAATCCCGGTAAGTCCGCCGAGTTTCTCTCCAAGGCCACCAAGGTTCCGGTGGATGTTCTCGAAGTCTCGGAACGACGTCGGCTTGGACGCTATCAGGTGTCTCCGATTCAATCTGGCGGCCTGCGCGATCAGCAGCAGGTGGCGGATACCTTCGCCAGGCTGAAGTTGATCCCCAAGCCAATCAAGGTCAACGAGATCGTCGTGAACGTCAAGAACTGAGGTCGATGCCCCAGCTCGTCGATGCCGCCCGGACGGCTGTGGATTCAGCTTCTGGCGATCCCGTCGCTCAGATGGAGGCCCTGGTCGAGGAGTTCCGGCTCACCGCGGTTCAGCGCGATCAGCAGGGGGGGACGCCGCAGGGGGAGCGGGATCGCATCCGCGCCTCAGGGCTGCTGGGCCTGGTGCTGCCCACCCGCCACGGCGGCCAGGGCGCCGACTGGATCACAGCCTTTGACCTCTCGCGGCGGCTGGCCAGGGTGGATGCCTCCCTGGCGCATGTGTACTCGTACCACAACCTCGGGGTGGTCATCCCGCGCCTCTTCGGCAGTGAGGAGCAGCGCGATCACTACGAGGCCGCCACGGTGCGCGAGGGCTGGTGGTGGGGCAATGCCCTCAATCCCCTCGATCGGCGGTGCCATCTCATGGTCGACGGCGACGACTTTCGGCTGGAGGGCGAGAAGCGCTTCTGCTCCGGATCCCACGACGCTGAGATCCTGCCGGTCACGGCGGTGGATCAGGCCAGTGGCGCATTGGTGGTGCTGGTGCTCCCTGCCGACAGGGCCGGCATCCGCCTGCACCACGACTGGAATGCCATTGGCCAGCGCCAGACCGACAGCGGCTCGGTGAGCTTCGAGCGGGTCCGGGTGTTCCGCCATGAGGTTCTGGGCAGCCGCTCCAACGCGGCCAACCCGTTCCAGACGATCCGCGCCTGCCTCACCCAGCTCAACCTGGCCCACATCTTTCTCGGCATCGCTGAAGGTGGCCTGGAGGAGGCCAGGGCCTGCCTGTTGGGCCAGGCCCAGGTCAGCGCCGCTGCCACCGCCGGCGCCATTGCCGGCAGCGGGCCGGCTGGCGGAGGCCGGTCGCGCGATCCCCACGTGATCCAGCTGTTCGGTGAGCTGTGGCTGCAGCTCCAGGGCGCCGCCGCCCTCGTGGCGCAGGCGGCGCTGCTGCTGCAGCAGGCCTGGGACCGGGGCCCGGACCTCACGGCCGAGGAGCGGGGGGCCTGTGCCCTGCAGATCTCCGCCGCCAAGGTGGCCGCCTCCCGGGCAGGGCTCGACATCACCAGCCGCCTGTTCGAGGTGGTGGGAGCCCGGGGTGTGGCCCGCGGCCTGGGTCTCGATCGCCACTGGCGCAATCTGCGCACCCTGAGCCTTCACGATCCCGAGGCCAGGAAGGTGGAGGCCCTGGGGGCCTGGGCCCTGCACGGGCAATGTCCCGAACCTGGCTTCTACCTCTGATCCCGCCCCACCCTGAGGCTGCGGCCGGGGCGCGCCGGCCCTCAGGCGGTGCCCGGCCGTCAGAGGGTCACCACCAGATTGCGGCCTCCCTCCTTGGCCGCATAGTGCGCTTCGTCGCCGCGGGTCATCAGCGGCTCGGCATCGGCCTCACCGGGGCGGAAGGCGGTGAGGCCGATGCTGATCGTCACCTGCACCGTCTGGCCCTGGTGGCTGGCCTCGGCGCTGGATGCTCGCCTCCAGATTGCGCGACAGCAGCGAGGTGATGGCGATCGCCAGCAGGATCGCCGCCATGGTGATGCCCCGCATCGAGATGCCCTTGACGCCCATCTGGCGCGGGAACCAGTGCTTGGCGATTAGGAACAGGCCGAAGCCGATCGCCGTGTTGATGACACGATTGACGTTCGCGCTCAGGGCGATGGTGCTCAGGCTGCTCGCCTCCATTCCGCCCAGCAGGCCGACGTTGCCGCCGGAGGTTCTGCTCTCCACGCCCGTGTCGCAGGAGGTCACGGTGCCGGGCCAGATGTAGCGGGCGCCGCGCCGATCAGACCGGCTGGATCCATTGAAGCAACGCCGGCCCGACGGACCTGGCCGGTACTGTCAGCGCCCTCCGGTTCGGTAGCGGATCGGACGACAGGGGCGCCCTGGGCTTGCGTCAATGGCCCATCTCGTCCCCCGCCTGCCCTCCGGCAGCGTCGACCATGGCCCCCACCCTGCTGCCCCAGCCGTCCACCTCCGGCCCCACGGCCCCGGCGCCCCGCCCGGCGCCGATGTTCGAGCTGATTCCCTATGAGAAGTTTCGCGATACGCCGGCTGTTCGTTTTTTTGATATCACTGTTGCCGGGTCGAACGCCCGCGATCTGGTGATCCATTCAGGCCCGGCCATCAGCCCGCCCGATGAGGAGAACACCGGCGCCTGGCAGTTCTATCTGCATCCCCACCAGGAGGACAACCTCCTGGCCCTGCAGGGGGGGCGCACCTTCTACCTGGTGAACTTTGGCTGGAATTACCCCTACCACATTGTTCGCCTGGAAACGGGTGGCGACATCCTGCGCATTCCTCCCGGCACGTTTCATCGCTCCGTGTCGAATCCTGAGGGATCGGTGGTGTTGAACCAGGCGGTGCGTGAAGCCGGTGCCAGTGTGCAGCGGGAGTTTCGGGTGTACAACAGCCGCCGGATTCCGCGCCTGTTTGCGGCCACTTTCAAGACAGCGCCGCTGCCCAAGCTCCACGGGGTCAGCTGGTGATGGCGGCAGCCTTCAGGCCTGTTGGCGCCGGCGCGGCATCACCACCACGTCGCGCATGCTGAGGCGCTCGCAGACGGCATAGGCGGTGGGCAGATTCGCCGCCCGCTGCCAGCGGCCGTCGGTCTGCTCGTGCAACACCAGATAGCCACAGTCGCCATCCCTGGCAATGCGGCAGCCATCGGCAGTGAGGCCGACGAGGTGCAGATCTCCGCCCATCGGTCGTTGGCACGTACTGCAACCGGTTTAAGTGCGGCCTGGCTGATGCGTCATGGGTGTAATCGCTCAACGTGAGTTGACCGAATGTTCCAGTTGCTCCGTGGCTGGGCTGAGGATCTCGGCGTTGATGCTCCACTCCAGGCTGCTCTCCACCCCGGGAGGCCCTGAGAAGCTGCCGCTGATCGCGGCGGTGAGATCCGATTGCGATGAGGTGGCCAGGGGGATGTAACGCTCGTCCACGGCACCCTTGCCGCTGGCATCAAAGCCCCGCCAGCCGGCCCCCTGCAGGTACACCTCGGTCCAGGCATGGAGGTCGTAGCGCTCCGGTCTGGGCTCCACCAGGTGGTAGCCGCTCACGAACCGGGCCGGCAGCCCCACGCTCCGGCAGGCCTCGATCATCAGCATGGCCAGGTCGCGGCAGGATCCCACCCGTTCCTTGAGGGTGCGGCCGGCGGGCCAGGCTGGCCCCACATGCCGCTGGGTGTACTTCACCCGGTCCTGAATGATTTCCACCAGCTGTTGCAGGAAGGTGAGGCTGCGCTCATCGCTGCCCATCAGCGCCTCCTGGGCCAGATCCACCGCTGCCGGATCGTGCTGACCGTTGGGCAGCCAGCCCTGCAGGTTGCTGAGCAGATCGGGATTCAGCCGGCCGATCGACACCGGCAGGCGCGCCATGTCCTCATCGAGGCAGGCTTCCACCAGCGGTGAGGGGAAGGTTTCCACCACACTGGTGGCGGTCACCGTGAACTGTCTGGTCTCCCCCAGGAAGCGGGCCCGGGTGATGGTGTCGCCGCCGGCGGCCAGCAGGTCGTAGAGCTGGCTGGGCTGGGGCGTGAGCTCCAGGCGGTGCTCGAGCAGCCGCTGGAAGCCATGGGGCCGGGGCCGCAGGCAGAAGCGGTGGGGCCCCAGCAGCACCGGTGCGCTGTAGCGGTAGTCGAAGCGGTGGATCAGGCGGGCGCGCATGCCAGGTCTGGACTACAGGCGGATACGGAGCTGGCGAGCACGAAGTAGCGCTCGTGGATCAACCCGTGCAGGGTATTGAGGTCGCGCTGGAGCGCGTCGATGGCTTCATGCAGGCCGCAGGCCACCAGGTCATCGATCTGGGTGTAGCTCCAGCGGGCGAGGGTGAGGCCGCTGAGGCACTCGAGCTCATCGGGAGCGCCCGGCACGGAGCGGCCACCCACCACCTGGAGGGTCTCGTGGATGCGTTCCAGGCAGTAGCGCACGGAGCGGGGGAACACCGGATCCAGCAGCAGGAAGGCGGCTACCGCCCTGGGGGTGATCACCCCCAGCTGGGCCTGGCGGAACATCTGATAGGCGCCGGCACTGCGCAGCAGAGAGATCCACTGCAGTTCATCCAGCACGCCCCCCACTTCCTCCGGGCTGGGCAGCAGCAGGAAGTACTTCACATCGAGGATGCGGGTGCTCTTGTCGGCCCGCTCGATCAGCCGGCCGAGGCGGCTGAACTGCCAGGAGAGATCACGGCTGAGGGTGGCATCGGTGACGCCGTAGAACAGCTGGCAGCCGCGGCGGATCTCCCGCAGCTGCTCCTGGGGAGGCTGGTGCCAGAAGTGCTCGTTTTCCAGCAGGGTCCAGTAGAGGCCATTGATCTGCTCCCACATCTCCGTGGTGATCACATCGCGGATCTGGCGCGCGTTCTCCCGGGCGTAGGCGATGCAGTTCACGATGCTGCTGGGGTTGGCCTCCGCGCGTACCAGGAACTCCACCACCTGGGCGGGGCCACCTGCCGGGTAGAGGGCATCGAACAGCTCGCGATCACCGCTGGCATCGATCAGGGGAAGCCATGGCTCGGCGCTGCCGGGCGGGCAGTCGAGGGCCATGGCCTCACTCACCTCCACGAAGCGGGAGATGTTCTCGGCCCGCTCCACATAGCGATTGATCCAGTAGAGGGAATCGGCAACGCGGCTCAGCATGGAACCTTCTCCTCCTCCTCGGTGCCGGCTTCGCCGGCTTCAGACACGATCCAGGTGTCCTTGCAGCCGCCTCCCTGGGAGGAATTCACCACCAGGGAGCCGCGGCGCAGGGCCACCCGGGTGAGGCCGCCGGGACTCACCCAGGCCCCCTTGCCACGCAACACATAGGGGCGCAGATCCACGTGGCAGGGATAGAGCTCGCCCTCGCTCAGGGATGGCACCGTGGAGAGCTCCAGGGTGGGCTGGGCGATGAAGTTGCGCGGATCGGCCTGGATCTTGGCGGCGAAGTCCAGGATCTCGCTCGCACTGGCATGGGGGCCGATCAACATCCCGTATCCCCCCGCCTCCGACACCGCCTTCACCACCAGCTCGCCCAGGTGCGCCAGCACGTAGGCCTGATCGTCGGGCCGGGAGCAGAGGTAGGTGGGAACGTTGGCGATGATCGGCTCCTGATCGAGGTAGTAGCGCACCATCTCCGGCACGTAGGCGTAGATGAGCTTGTCGTCGGCCACACCGGTGCCCGGGGCATTGGCGATGGCTACCCGTCCCGCGGCGTACACCTCCATCAGTCCCCGTACCCCCAGCATCGAGTCGGCACGGAACACGTCGGGATCGAGGAAGTCGTCGTCGATGCGGCGATAGATCACATCCACCGGTTCCAGGCCCGCGGTGCTGCGCATCCACACCCGTCCGTCCTGGCAGGCCAGGTCGCGACCCTCCACCAGCGGAATGCCCATCTGCTGGGCGAGGTAGCTGTGCTCGAAGTAGGCGCTGTTGAACACCCCGGGGGTGAGCAGCACCACCCTGGGGGTGTCGGTCCAGGGGGCCAGGTCCCGCAGGGTCTGCAGCAGGTGGGAGGGGTAGGCGTCGATCGGCTGGACGGTGCGCCCGCTGAACAGGCTGGGGAACATGCGCTTCATCACGCGCCGGTTCTCCAGGAAGTACGCCACGCCGGAGGGGCAGCGCAGGTTGTCCTCCAGGACCCGCCAGGTGCCGCAGCCATCGCGGATCAGATCCAGCCCGGAGACGTGGCACCACTTGCCCAGGGGCGGCCGGAAGCCCTGCATCTGCGGGCGCCAGCCCTGGGAGCTCTCCACCTCCTCGCGGGGGATCACGCCGTCGTTAAGGATGCGCTGTTCGCCGTATACGTCGGCCAGGAATAGATCGATCGCCTCCAGGCGCTGGATCAGACCGCGCTCCAGTTGTTGCCACTCGCCGGTGCGAATCAGCCGCGGCAGGGGATCGAAGGGCAGGATGCGCTCGCTACCACGGCTGCCGGAATCATTGAGCCGAAAGGTGGCGCCGAGGCGCTTGAGCAGCATCCCGGCAGCGGCATGGTTGCGGTTCAGCTCCTCCAGGCCAAGGGCTCCGAGGGAGGAGAGCAGCGGCTGGAGGGCATCGCGTGGCTCCTCGCTGGCGCTGAAATATTCGTCGTAGCCCTTGTTGGGCCGGTAGTCCGTGAACATGACTGGGCCTGTGGTGGCGTGATCATGCAGAGCCCGTGCAGCTGGCCGGGTCATCGTTGCTACGGAACGGTGGAGCGATTGGCCGTGCCCCCTTGGGCGTGCCTAGGTTTCAAAGGGAGCGGTGGGAGTTCTCGTTAGGGCTCACTGGAGATGCCGGCAGTGAAGGAGCTTTGGGATCGTGCTGGGGCCCTGCTCAACCAGCGCCAGGAGCCGCGGATTCAGGTGGGGTCGGTGCAGCCCGTTGGCCTGCGGCTGTTGAAGGGGGATGGGCCCCTGGCTCCCTGGCTGGTGGCCGACATCCTCGATCTCAGCCACGGCGGCATGGCCCTGCTGCTGAGCTCGGCGCCGCCGATGGAGCTCGATCAGGCGGTGCTGCTGGATGTGAGCGCCCATCCCGATTTCGGCCGGGTGCGGTTGCCGGCCTACCTGCGCTGGTTTGTGGTGTCGCCGGTGGTGATCACCGTGGGCGTGCAGTTCGACCAGCCCCTCGTGGTGCTGCCCCAGCTGGCTCAGAGCAGGAAGTAGCGCTGGGCCATCGGCAGCACATCGGCCGGCTCACAGGTGAGCAGCTCGCCGTCGGCGAACACCTCGTAGGTCTGCGGATCCACCTCCATCTTCGGCAGGGCCGTGTTGTTCTTCATGGCGGCCTTGCCGATGCCGCCGCGGGTGTTCTGCACCGGTACGCAAGGGCGCTGCAGGCCCAGCTGGCGGGGTAGATCAGCATCGAGGGCCGCCTGACTCACGAAGGTGAGGCAACTGGGGGCCAGGGCCCTGCCAAAGGCGGCGAACATCGGCCGGCCGTGTACAGGGCCGGGAGTGGGAATCGAGGCGTTGGCATCACCCATCTGGGCCCACACGATGGAGCCGCCCTTGATCACCAGCTCCGGCTTCACCCCGAAGAAGCCCGGCTTCCACAGCACCAGATCCGCCAGTTTGCCCACCTCCACCGAGCCGATCTGGGAATCGAGTCCGTGGGCGATGGCCGGGTTGATCGTGGTCTTGGCGATGTAGCGCTTGAGCCGGGTGTTGTCGTTGCGGGCGCTGTCTTCCGGCAGCGGGCCGCGCTGCACCTTCATCTTGTGGGCGGTCTGGAAGGTGCGGATGATCACTTCACCCACCCGGCCCATGGCCTGGGAGTCGCTGGCGATGATCGAGAAGGCGCCCAGGTCGTGGAGGATGTCCTCGGCGGCGATCGTCTCGCGGCGGATGCGCGATTCGGCGAAGGCCACGTCTTCCGGGATCCTGGGATCCAGGTGGTGGCACACCATCAGCATGTCGAGGTGCTCCTCGAGCGTGTTGCGGGTGTAAGGGCGGGTGGGGTTGGTGCTGCTGGGCAGCACGTTGGCCTCGCCGCAGATCCTGATGATGTCCGGCGCGTGGCCGCCGCCGGCCCCCTCGGTGTGGAAGGTGTGGATGGTGCGGCCGCCGATGGCGCGGATCGTGTCCTCCACGAAGCCCGCCTCGTTGAGGGTGTCGGAGTGGATGCACACCTGCACGTCGAAGCGGTCGGCCACCGTGAGGCAGCAGTCGATGGCAGCGGGGGTGGTGCCCCAGTCTTCGTGGAGCTTGAGCGCGCAGGCGCCAGCTCGGATCTGCTCTTCGATCGCCTCGGGCGTGGAGGCATTGCCCTTGCCGAAGAAGCCGAGGTTCACCGGCAGACCCTCGGCGGCCTGCAGCATGCGGGCCAGGTGGAAGGCGCCGGGGGTGCAGGTGGTGGCGTTGGTGCCAGTGGCCGGGCCGGTGCCGCCCCCCAGCAGCGTGGTGACGCCACTGGCCAGGGCGGTTTCGATCTGCTGGGGGCAGATGAAATGGATGTGGGTGTCGATCGAGCCGGCGGTGAGGATGTGGCCTTCGCCGGCGATGGCCTCGGTGCCGGGGCCCACCACGATCGTCACGCCGGCCTGGGTGTCGGGGTTGCCCGCCTTGCCGATCGCCACGATCCGGCCGTCGCGCAGACCGATGTCGGCCTTCACGATGCCCCACCAGTCGAGGATCAGGGCGTTGGTGATCACCGTGTCCACGGCCCCTTCGGCGCGGGTGGTCTGGGCCTGGCCCATGCCGTCGCGGATCACCTTGCCGCCGCCGAACTTCACCTCGTCGCCATACACGGTGAAGTCGCGCTCCACCTCCAGGATCAGCTCGGTGTCGGCCAGCCGCAGCCGGTCGCCGGTGGTGGGGCCGTAGGTCTCGGCGTAGGCGCGGCGGGAGATCCGGTAGGGCATGGCTGTTGCGCTGGCGGCGGTGTGGGGGGTGCTTGGGTGGCGTTAATCCAGCGGGCCGTTCACCAGGCCGTTGAAGCCGAACACACGGCGGCTGCCGGCGAAGGGCACCAGCTGCACCTCACGGCTGTCGCCGGGCTCAAAGCGGATCGCCGTGCCGGCGGGGATGTCGAGCCGCTGGCCGCGGCTGGCATCGCGATCGAACTGCAGGGCCTCATTGGCCTCGAAGAAGTGGAAGTGGGAGCCCACCTGCACGGGGCGATCGCCCGTGTTGGCCACCCGCACGGTGGTGACGGGCCGGCCGGCGTTGAGCTCCAGTTCACCGGGCTCAGGCAGCAGTTCGCCGGGGATCAGGGGTGGCATGGCGGGGTGGAAGTGGGTTCGTGGGCTGGGTCAACGGATCGGGTCGTGCAGGGTCACGAGCTTGGTGCCGTCGGGAAACACCGCCTCAATCTGCACCTCGCCCACCAGCTCCGGCACCCCCTCCATCACCTGCTCACGGCTGAGCCAGGTGCTGCCCTCGGCCATCAGTTCGGCCACGCTCCTGCCGTCGCGGGCCCCTTCGATCACCAGGAAGCTGAGCCAGGCCACCGCCTCGGGGTGGTTGAGTTTCAGGCCGCGTTGCAGCCGCCGCTCCGCCAGCAGGGCGGCGGTGACGATCAGCAGCTTGTCCTTTTCCTGGGGCGTGAGATGCATGGGGCGACTGTTGCAGGGATCGGGACAGGAGCAGGTTCAGCCTGAACCTCTGAGGGGCTGCTCCTGGAACGGCCACACCCGCGGCAGCTCCGGTGGAGGCAGTCCGCGCAGCCGCCGCGTGTGCCGCCAGATCCGGCTGAACCAGAAGCGGGCCGCCTGGCTGGAGGGGCCCCGGTAGCGGGCCACCAGCCCCTGTTCCAGGGTCCCGCAGGCCATCGTTCCCTTCAGACCGGCGCGATCAGCACGGCATGCCGCCAGCAGCTCCTCCAGCTGCTCGCGCTCCAGGGGCTGCGGCGCGGCCCACACCAGGGAGCCGAACACCGGCTGGTCCGCCAGGCCATGGTGGCCGTGAAGCGCCGCACCGCCCAGATCCAGGCGATCCACCAGCTCCCAGCGCGGGCCGCCTGGTCCCTGGCGGCGGATCTCCAGGGCGGAGCGCCAGCGGCCGTTGCCCAGGCTTTCGCCGGCGGCCGTGCGGCCCAGTCGCACCACGTCCGCCGCCAGCAGGCTGGCCCCCTCGGCCAGTTCCACGCTGATGGTCTGTTCCAACAGCCCGCCGGCGTAGAGCACCAGCTCCTGGGGCAGCCATTCCAGGTCGCTGCCGGACGCCAGCTCGAAGCGGAGCTGCTGGCGCGCCCAGCAGCCGGCCGGGTGGCGCCGGGATCGCCCCACGCTGCCGTACACCTTCTGGGCGGCCACGCTGGTGAGCAGCGCCTGGCTGCCCGGTGCCAGCTGGGCCGCGATCACCAGTTCATCGCCCCCCACCAGCCCGCCGGCCGTGTGCAGCAGCGGCAGTTCGCAGCGGCCACTGGCCTGCTGGAAAGCCCGTTGCAGTTTCAGGGGAGCGCTGCTGCTCCCTTGGTGGATGGTGCGCTCACCGCTGCGGGTGAAGAGCAGCCGGGCGTCCCCGCGCCAGGCGCCTGGGGGGGCGGCTCCGCTACCGGTCAGGCTGGCCATGGCGGCATGCTCGGCCGCCATGGCGGGCGGTTCGGTAGCAATCCGCACACTTTGGCGGTCCTCCAGCCCGCGAGGGTGGACAGCGTGTGGCTGCTCCTCTCTCCGTGTCTGCGATCGTGTTGGTGGAGCGCCTGGCGCCGGGAACGCGGCTCCCCGAGGCTGTTGAACTGCTCAGCCTGCCCCTCACGGCCGATCAGCGCAGCAGCTGTCGGGGCCATCGGCGTACGGCCTGCGGCAGGGATCTGGTGCTGCAGCTGCCCCGCGGCGCGGCCCTGGAGCCCGGCGATCTGCTGGCCAGCGCCAATCGCCAGTGGCACGTGCGGGTGCAGGCGGCGCCGGAGCCGCTGCTGCGGGTGCGCAGCGCCGAACCCCTGGCGTTGCTCCAGGCGGCCTATCACCTGGGCAACCGCCACGTGGCGATGGAGCTGCACGCTGATCGCTTGCTCCTGCTGCAGGACACCGTGCTGGAGGAGCTGCTGCGCCAGCGCGGCCTGCTGGTGGAGCGGCTGCTGGCACCGTTTCAGCCCGAGGCGGGGGCCTATGAGGGGCTGGGGCATCGCCATGGCCATCCCCACCACCATCCCTGATGGAACGCTGAGCGATGACGGCGAACGCGACCGCCCGGCTGCGGCTGTTTCAGCTGGTGAGTCCGGCCCTGCCCGTGGGGGCCTTCAGCTACTCCGAGGGGCTGGAGGTGCTGGTGCACGACGGCTGCCTGGCCGATGCCACCGGCCTGCGCGCCTGGCTGGAGGCGGAGTTGGAGCGGGGTGCGGTCTGCGTGGAAACGGCGGCCCTGGCTTCCCTGCTGCTGGCCTTTGAGCGCTGCAGCGCCACTTCTGCTGCTGCTCAGGTGCTGGATCTCGATGGCTGGCTGCTGGCCCAGCGGGAGGCCCCTGAGCTGCGGGCCCAGCAGCGCCAGATGGGCGGTTCCCTGATCCAGCTGCTCGATGAGATGGGCTGGCCGCTGCCCGCCGCCATCTGTCGCCCCCTGGCCTGGCCGGCGGCCTTCGCCTGGGCGGGTCATTGCCTGGAGCTGGGCTCCCCGGCCCTGGAGGAGGCCTATCTCTACGGCTGGGTGGCCAACCAGCTGAGTGCCGCGGTTCGGCTGGTGCCGCTGGGCCCCACCCAGGCCCAGCGCCTGCAGCTCCAGCTGGCCCCGTTGATCGCCGAACGGGCCCGGCAGCTGGCGGGCGCCGATCCGCGCACGATCTGGAATGGCGGCGTTGGGGCCGGGCTCACCCAGCTCCGGCATGCCGAGCTCTACTCCCGTCTGTTTCGCAGCTGACGCTGGCCACTGCTCTGGCGACGCCCAGCGGGGGCGCTCGCAAGCGGCTTTATGTAGCGGTTCCACTGCGCTCCGCGGCCGAATGCCGGCACAATGCGTCGATGCTTTCCATCTGGATCGGATCCTTCGACCAGGGCCTGGCCTATGCCGGCCTGGCCCTTGGCGTGTATCTCACCCTCAGGGTGTTGAATTTCGCCGACATCACCGTTGACGGCTCCTTCGCCCTCGGCGGCGGCAGCGCGGCCCTGCTGCTGAGTGAGAACGTGGCACCGCCCCTCGCCCTGCTGGTGGCCGTGGGGCTGGGGGCCCTGGCGGGTGCCGTGACCGGACTGATTCACACCCGGCTCGGGGTGAATGATCTGTTCGCCGGCATCCTCACCACCACCGGCCTGTACTCGATCACGTTGCGGCTGATGGGCCGCTCCAACATCCCCCTCACTGATCTGCGCCTGGCGATCGACAGCTGGCCCGACCTGGGCCTGGCCGGCGATGGCCGCTGGCTCCTGGCGCTGGTGTTGGTGGTGGCCGGCCTGATCGGCTTGCTGGCCCTGCTGCTGGCCACTGACCTGGGCCTGGCCCTGCGGGCCCTGGGCAACAACCCTGTGATGGCCCGCTCCAATGGCGTGAGCACCGGGCGCGGCCTCACCCTCGGCATCGCCGCCGGCAACGGGCTGGTGGCCCTGGCCGGCGCCCTGGTGGCGATGTACCAGGGCTTCGCCGACGTGACCATGGGAATCGGCTCGCTGATCCTCGGCCTTGGTGCCGTGATCGTTGGCGAGTCGGTGCTGCGGCCCCGCAGCGTGCCCATGGCCCTGCTGGCGGTGGTGCTGGGTTCGGTGCTGTTCCGGGCGATGATCGCCCTGGCCCTGCAGTTGGGCATGGAGCCGGTGGATCTCAAGCTGGCCACGGCGCTCCTGCTGCTGGCGGCCCTGGGGTTGGGCCGGCTGCGCATCCCCGGGGTGTCGGATGCCGGAGTGAAGCCATGAGCCTGCAGGTGGATGGATTGCGCTGGGGCCATGCCCAGCCCGGTGGCGGCTGGCGGCAGCTGTTCGAGGGCTTCAGCCTCCAGTGCCCCACTGGCCAGTTCGTGGTGGTGATCGGCAGCAACGGCTCCGGTAAATCCACGTTGCTCAACCTGGTGGCGGGCACCCTCCAGGCCGATGGCGGCTCGGTGCAGCTGGAGGGCCGCGAGCTGCTCGGCATGCGGGATCACCGCCGTGCCCGCTGGATCGGGCGGGTGATGCAGAACCCCCTCGATGGCACGGCTCCCGGACTCACCATCGCCGAGAACCTGCGGCTGGCGGAGTGCCGGCGCCGCTCACTGTTTGCCTGGCGGGGGCTGGCGGGGATCCATCCCAGCCGCGCCGATCGCCGCCGCTACGCCGCGCTGCTGGATGAGCTGGGGCTGCCTCTCGCCGATCGTGTGGACACGCCCGTGGGCCAGCTCTCCGGCGGCCAGCGCCAGACCATCAGCCTGGTGATGGCCAGCCTCGGCGAGCCACGGCTGCTGCTGCTCGATGAGCACACGGCCGCCCTCGATCCCCGGGCCGAAGCCACCGTGATGGAGCTCACCGATCGGCTCGTGGCTCGCCTCGGCACCACCACCTTGATGGTGACCCACAGCCTTGAGCAGGCCCTGCGCCACGGCGACCGGCTGGTGATGCTGCAGGACGGCCACCTGATCGGCGACTGGACCGCCGCCGAGCGGCAACAGTTCACACCTGCCGCATTGCGGGCGCTCTACGGCAGCGCCACAGTTGGTTCCGAATCTCCAGAGTTGGTATGAGCCTCGGGCGGCGTGAGTTTCTCACTCTGATGGCGGCCGGCGGTGGCAGCTCCCTGCTGCTGGCCGCCTGCGGTCGGCTTGGCGGTGGCACCCCGCGCAAAGGGCCGCTGATCGGCATCCTGCAGATGGTGGATGCACCGCCGCCGAACCTCACCCGTGAGGGATTTGAGAAGGCCCTGGCGGAGGCGGGCTATCGCAATGGCGAAACCGTCACCTACCTGCAGAAGGACGCCGCCGGCGAGCTGCCCAACACCACCCTGGTGATGAAGCAGTTCCTAGGCGAGAAGGTCGACATGGTGCTGGCCGTCGGCACCCCGCCGCTGCAGGCGGCCATGAAGGTGCTGCCGGCATCGGTCCCGGTGGTGTTCTGCTACTGCTCCAATCCCTGGGGGGCCGGTGCCGGCACGCCTCCCGGCGGCGTGGGCCAGCATCGGCCCAACGTGGTGGGCACCATCGGCACCAATCCGGTGGGGCAGGAACTGGACCTGGCCCGGCAGGTGAACCCGGCCATCAAGACCGTGGGCCTGATATTCAATCCCGGCGAACCCAATTCCGAATACGAGGCCAAGATCCTCAAGCAGGAGGGGGCCAAGCGCGGCATCACCATCGTGGAGCAGTCGGTGGCCAATTCCGGTGAGGTGCTGCAGGCCGCCCAGGCTCTGGCCGAGAAGAAGGTGCAGGCGTTTGTGAAGATCGGCGATTACGCCACGATTCAGGCCTTCAATTCCATCTGCAAAGTTGGCCTGGAGAACAAGATTCCCGTGTACTCGGTGGATCCCCCCGATATTGAGCTGCCGGGCTGTCTGGGCGTGATCGGCTGGAACTACAGCGACGACGGCTATGCCGCCGGCCAGCTCGCCATCCGGGTGCTCAAGGGCACCTCGCCAGCCACGATGGCCTTCGAACCTCTCACCAAGACCGATCTGCTGGTGAGCCAGGCCACGGCCAAGGCCATCGGGGTGGAGTTGCCGGAGGCGCTGCTGAAGCAGGCCGACAAAGTGGTGAGCTGATGGCTGCCAGCCGCCTGCGGGTGGGCGTGGCCGGACCGGTGGGCTCCGGCAAGACAGCCCTGGTGGAGGCCCTCTGCCGCCGGCTCCGGCAACGGCTGGAGCTGGCGGTGGTCACCAACGACATCTACACCCAGGAGGATGCCCAGTTCCTCACCCGTGCCGGGGCGCTGGAGCCCGAGCGCATCCGTGGCGTGGAAACCGGGGGCTGTCCCCACACCGCCATCCGTGAGGACTGCTCAATCAACCGGGCTGCGGTGCAGGAGCTGGAGCAGGCCTTCCCGGATCTGGATCTGGTGCTGGTGGAGAGCGGCGGCGACAACCTGGCCGCCAGCTTCAGCCCCGAGCTGGTGGACCTGTGCATCTATGTGATCGATGTGGCCGCCGGCGACAAGATTCCCCGCAAGGGCGGCCCCGGCATCACCCGCTCTGATCTGTTGGTGATCAACAAGATCGACCTGGCCCCGATGGTGGGCGCCAGCCTGGAGGTGATGCAGCGCGACACTGAGCGCATGCGCCCCGGGCGGCCCTGGTGTTTCACCAACCTTCACTCCGGCGAGGGCCTCGATCAGGTGGAGGCATTTGTGTTGCAACAGCTACCGATTTGATTGGGTTTCGGTAGCAACCGGCACAGCGCGCAAGAGCTGAGCCAATCCCCTGGATCCCTTGCGGGGGCTTGAGTCTCATCGGCTCGCCAAACTGTTCTTTTTGCTACCAAGAGGCGCGGGGTTGGCTCGATACGGTCCGCTCACCGCTGATCGGCGGGCCACTTTCGTGTTTTTCAACCCCATGACGTCCCCTTCCATGCGGAAAACTTCGCTGCGTCTGGTCGGCGGTGCCACGGCCCTTGCCACTGCGTTGTCGCTGGTGGCTTGCGGTGGCGGCGACAAGGCCTCCGGCGATTTCGATGGTGAAGTGAAGGTGGGCATCCTTCACAGCCGCTCCGGCACCATGGCCATCTCCGAGAACACGGTGGCCGAAGCCGAGCTGATGGCCATCGATGAGATCAACGCCAAGGGCGGCGTGAAGATCGGCGGCAAGAAGCTGAAAATCGTGCCCGTTGAAGAGGATGGCGCCTCCGATTGGCCCACCTTCGCCGAGAAGGCCAAGAAGCTGATCGATCAGGATCAGGTGTCTGTGGTGTTCGGCGGTTGGACCTCCGCCAGCCGTAAGGCGATGCTGCCGGTGTTCGAAGCCAAGGATCACTTCCTGTTCTATCCGATTCAGTACGAGGGCCAGGAGTGCTCGAAGAACATCTTCTACAGCGGTGCCGCTCCCAACCAGCAGGCTGAGCCCGCGGTGGATTGGCTGCTCAAGAACAAGGGCAAGGATTTCTTCCTGGTCGGTTCCGACTACGTGTATCCGCGTACGGCCAACACGATCATGAAGGAACAGCTCAAGGCCAATGGCGGCAAGGTTGTGGGTGAGGACTATCTGCCGCTTGGTAACACCGAAGTGGCCCCGATCATCGCCAAGATTAAGCAGGCTCTGCCCAAGGGTGGTGTGATCGTGAACACCCTCAATGGCGATAGCAATGTTGCCTTCTTCAAGCAGCTGAAGGCTGCCGGTATCACCCCGGCCAATGGCTACTCGATCATGAGCTTCTCGATCGCCGAGGAGGAGATCGCCGCCATCGGGCCTGAGTATCTCGAGGGCACCTATGCCGCCTGGAACTTCTTCCAGAGCCTCGACACCCCGGCTTCCAAGGAGTTCACCAAGAACTTCAAGGCCAAGTACGGCGACAAGCGCGTCACCAACGACCCCGCTGAGGCCGCCTACATGATGGTGTATCTGTGGGCAGCGGCTGCGGAGAAGGCTGACAGTGTCGACGACAACAAGGTGCGCGAAGCGCTGATCGGCGTGAGCTTTGATGCTCCCGAGGGCAAGGTGACCGTGCAGCCCAACCACCACGTGGAGAAGCGCGTGCTGATCGGCGAGGTGCAGAAGGATGGCATGTTCAAGATCCTTGAGGACAAGGGCTTCGTGAAGCCCGTGGCCTGGAACCAGTACGTGCCCGAAACCAAGGGTTACACCTGCGACTGGACCCAGAAGCGTCCTGACGCCGGCAAATACAAGATGTGATCGATCGGGGGGATGGGGCCCATGGCTCCATCCCCCACCGGGCTTTCTGCAGCGGCTTTGCCGCTGCTGTTTTTTCTCCCTTTGCCTGATCCCTTCGGGGTGCGATGGATCTTCTCTACGACACGCTGTTCAATGGCCTGGCCATTGGCTCGGTGCTGGTGCTGGCGGCGCTGGGCCTGGCCGTGGTGTTCGGTCTGATGGGTGTCATCAACATGGCCCATGGCGAGTTGATGATGCTCGGTGCTTACACCACCTTTGTGGTGCAAAACATTTTCAAGGCTGTGCTGCCGGAAGCGCTGTTCCCGGTGTACATCCTGGTGGCGATCCCCCTGGCGTTTCTGGTGAGCGGCCTGGTGGGCCTGCTGCTGGAGAAAACCGTGATCCGCCGCCTGTACGGCCGGCCCCTGGAAACCCTGCTGGCCACCTGGGGGGTGAGCCTCATCCTGCAGCAGTTCGTGCGCTCGGTGAGCAGTGCCTTCGCCATCGGCCTGGTGCTTGCGGTGCTGGGTGGTCTGTTGATCCCCAGGGTCACCCCGAAGCGCTGGTGGCAACAGCGCTGGACGCCGCTGCTCGGCACCGGCAGCTGGGTGGTGACCGGCCTGATCGGCATCGTGGTGGCCTCCCTGCTGGGCGAGCAGCGCACGTTGGATCAGCCATGGTTCAGCGCCCGCAACATCGATGTGACCGCGCCCACCTGGCTGCGGGGCTCCATTGATGTGGGGGCGGTGAACATGCCCGCGGCGCGACTGTTCATCATCGCCCTCACCGTTGTGGCTCTGATCGCGGTGAGCTGGTTTCTGCAGAAGAGCGTGTGGGGCATTCGCATCCGTGCCGTGACCCAGAACCGGCCGATGAGTGATTGCCTTGGCATCCCCACGCAAACCGTGGACGCCCTCACCTTCCTGATCGGTTCCGGCCTGGCTGGTGTGGCGGGTGTTGCCGTCACGCTGCTGGGCTCCGTGGGCCCGAATCTGGGTGGTAATTACATCGTGGATTGCTTCATGGTGGTGGTGCTGGGTGGTGTTGGCAAGCTCGCCGGCACGGTTCTGGCTGCCCTGGGAATCGGCATCCTCAGTTACATCGTGGGTTCGGGTTCGCTGCTGCTGGTGTGGCCTGCCATGCCGGAGGCTCTCAATGGGCTGATCAGTTTCTTTGCCACCACCTCGATGGCGAAGGTACTGGTGTTTGCCTTGATCGTGGTGTTCCTGCAGCTCAGACCTGCCGGTCTGTTCCCGCAGAAAGGCCGCATGGTGGAGGCCTGAAGTCATGGTGGATGTTCTGTTTGGCCGTCAGCTGCGGCGCTGGCTGCCGTGGTTCCTGATCGTGGTGGCGGCCCTGGTGCTGCCGGCGTTGTTGCCGCCGTTCCGCCTCAACCTGCTGGGTCGTTTTCTCTCGCTGGGCATCGTGGCCCTTGGCATTGATCTGATCTGGGGCTACACCGGCATGCTCAGCCTTGGCCAGGGCATTTTTTTCGCTTTGGGGGGCTACGCCCTGGGCATGTATCTGCAGATCTCGGCGCTGCAGCCTGGCGAATTGCCCGAGTTCTTCTCCCTCTATGGCGTGAAGAGCCTGCCGGCCTTCTGGCAGCCGTTCAGCTCGCCGCTGTTCACGTTCTTCGCGATCTGGGTGATTCCTGCGCTGGTGGCCGGTCTGCTGGGCTACCTGGTATTTCGCAACCGCATCAAGGGGGTTTATTTCTCGATCCTCACCCAGGCGGCCCTGCTGGTGTTCTTCAACTTCTTCAACGGTCAGCAGAAGTTGATCAACGGCACCAACGGCCTTAAAACCGATACGGCCCGCATCTTCGGGGAGTTGGTGGGAAGCGATGCCATGCAGCGCAACCTGTTCTGGCTCACGCTGGTGCTGGTGATCGGTGCCTGGTTCCTCTGCCGTTGGCTCACCTCCGGTCGGTTTGGGGATGCCCTGGTGGCCATCCGCGACGACGAGCCGCGTCTGCGCTTCACCGGCTACAACCCCACGGCCTACAAAACCGTGGTGTTTGCCGTGGCCGGGGCCCTGGCCGGCATCAGTGGTGCCCTCTACACCGTGCAGTCCGGCATCGTGAGCCCCCAGTTCATGGCGGTTCCCTTCTCGATCGAAATGGTGATCTGGGTGGCGGTGGGCGGCCGCGGCACCCTGATCGGCGCGGTGCTCGGCGCGGTGCTGATCAACTACGCCAAGTCCCTGGTGAGTGAGCAGCTGCCGGAAACCTGGCTGTTCATCCAGGGGGGTCTGTTCCTGCTGGTGGTCACTGCCTTGCCTGATGGCTTGGTGGGCTGGTGGCGCCAGGGCGGTCCCGGGCGCCTGATTGCCATGGTGGCCTGGCCTCCGAAGGCCGCCACCTACCCCGCGCTCGATCTCGATCCCGAGGTGCAGGCGGAGCAGCGCAGCTTCGACGACCTGCCCCGTGGAGGCTCCGCATGACGACCACACCCCAATCGGCGATGACTCTGCTTGAACTGCGGGGGGTCACCGTCAGCTTTGACGGCTTCCTCGCCCTCAACGACCTCAACCTGCAGCTGGCCCCCGGCGAGCTGCGGGCCGTGATCGGCCCGAATGGTGCCGGCAAGACCACCTTTCTCGATGTGATCACCGGCAAGGTGCGCCCCACCAAGGGCGACGTGCTGTTCCGCGGCCGTTCCCTGGTGGGGCAGAGCGAGCACCGGATCTCGCGCCTGGGGATCGGCCGCAAGTTCCAGACGCCCCGCGTGTACCAGAACCTTTCGCCCCGGCGGAACCTGGAACTGGCGGTGCGCGGACCCCACGGTCCGGCAGCCCTCCTGTTTGGCGCCCTGAGCGCCGAGCAGCGGGATCGCGTTCAGCACCTTTTGGCGGTGGTGGGTCTGGAGGCCCATGCCCAGCAGCCAGCCGGGGGACTCTCCCACGGCCAGAAGCAGTGGCTCGAGATCGCCATGCTCGTGGCCCAGGATCCCGAACTGCTGCTGGTGGATGAACCGGTGGCGGGCCTCACCGATGAGGAAACCGCTCGCACCGGAGAGCTGTTGCGGCAGCTGGCTGGCGATCACACGGTGCTGGTGATTGAGCACGACATGGACTTCATCCGCGATCTGCAGGCACCGGTCACGGTGCTGCATGAGGGCCACGTGCTCTGTGAGGGCTCGATGGATCAGGTGCAGAGCGATCCGCGGGTGATCGAGGTGTACCTCGGCAGTGACACTCAGGAGGCGGCATGACCAGCACTCTGCTCGACGTGCGCGGGCTGAACGTCTACTACGGCGAGAGTCATATCCTGCGCAATGTCGACCTCAGCGTGAAGCCGGGGCAGATGGTGTGCCTGATCGGCCGCAACGGCGTTGGCAAAACCACCCTGCTCAAAACCGTGATCGGCCTGCTGCGGCAGCGCAGTGGTTCGGTGCAGCTGCAGCAGCGGGAGCTCTCGGCCATGGCGCCTCATGCCCGGGCCCGCGGTGGCATCGGCTACGTGCCCCAGGGGCGGGAGATCATCCCCCAGCTCACGGTGCGCGAGAACCTGCTGCTGGGGCTGGAGGCCCTGCCCGGAGGCCTGGCCAGGCATCGCCACATCGATCCGCTGGTGTTCGAGCTGTTTCCGATCCTGGAGAAGTTCCTCAATCGCCGCGGCGGTGATCTGTCGGGCGGTCAGCAGCAACAGCTGGCGATCGCCCGGGCGCTGCTGGGTAAGCCCAAGCTGCTGTTGCTCGATGAACCCACGGAGGGAATCCAGCCCTCCGTGGTGCTCGACATCGAGCGGGCCGTGCGCCGCATCATCGAAACCACCGGCATCAGCGTGCTGCTGGTGGAGCAGCATCTGCACTTCGTGCGCCAGGCCGACTGGTACTACGCGATGCAGAAGGGCGGTGTGGTGGCCAGCGGCCCCACGCAGGAGCTCAGCAAGGACGTGGTGGATCGCTTCCTCAGCGTCTGAGCCTCAGCTGCACACCGGGGTGTCCCCCAGGGGCACCCCGGCCCGGGCCGACACCCGCGGCAGGCGCGATCGCACCGCCAGGGGAAACACCAGCAGGGCAAAACCCGCCACCAGCAGCAACTGGGGTCCGGTCTCCAATGGCAGGAGTCGTCCGGACCCCGTGAGCTCGGCGATGCCGAGCAATCCCCCCAGGTACAGCACCCACCAGGCGCCATGGCGTGCCTCGATGGCGCAGCCCTGTTGCCGTTGCAGGCCGCAGAACAGCAGGGCCGGCAGCAGCACCAGGGCCACGGCGCCCTCCAGAGCCGCCCGGCCGCACCAGATCACGGCCCAGCTGGCGGCCACGAAGGTGAGCGGACACCAGAGCTCCGCACCGGGCAACCGAAAGGGGCGGGGCTCGGCCGGCAGCTGCCGGCGTAGGGCCAACAGGCTCACGGGGCCCACGGCCAGGGCGATCACCAGGGTGGCGGTGAGGAAGCTCACCACCCGCTGCCAGCTCGGGCCGCCCAGCAGCAGCACCAGGCCGATCGCCAGACTCCACAGCAGGGCCACGGCCGGCACGGCCTGGCGGTTCAGTCGACCGATGCTGGCGGGCAGCAGCCCGCAGCGCCCCATCATCCAGGCCACCCGAGCCGACACACCCATGTAGGTGAGGGCGGTGGCCCCGGGCGAGATCACCGCATCGCTGAGCAGCAGCCCCACCACCCAGCTCATGCCCAGGCCCATGGCGATGGCCACCAGGGGCCCGCCGTGGGCGGTGAGCCGCAGCTCGCCCCATCCCCCCGCCAGCAGCTCGGGCGGCACGGCCACCAGGAAGGCCAGCTGCAGCACCAGATAGATCGCCAGCGACACCCCCAGCCCCAGGGCCATCGCCAGGGGCACCGTGCGCTGGGGATTGCGGGCCTCACCGGCCAGGTCCATGGCGGTGCGGAACCCCAGCAGGCTGAACAGGATGCCGCCGCCACCGGTGGCGCTCACCAGGCCCGCCAGGTTTGGGCCGGCGCCGGCGCGCAGGTTCCCCCAGTGGCCGGCCGCCAGCATCAGCGACACCGACACCAGCAGCGGCACCACCAGCTTCCAGCTGGTGAGGCCATCGATCCAGCGGGCCAGCCAGCTGATCCCCGCCAGGTTGATCCAGGCCATCAGCAGCAGCAGCAAGGCCGCCACCGCCAGCCCCGCACCGCTCAGCACCTGCCCCTGGCCGCCGTCGGCCGTGAGCCAGGGCAGGCTGCTGGCCAGGTATTGCAACATCGCCAACACCTCGATCGTGGGCAGGCTGAGGTAGGCGATCCAGGCGCACCAGCCGCCGATGAAGCCGGCGCTGCGGCCATGGCTGAGCAGCGGAATCTGGGCCAGGGCACCGGAGCTCGGCACCAGGGCGCCCAGTTCGGCGAACACCAGGGCCAGGGCGAAGGCGAGTGTTCCGCCCAGCAGCCAGGCCAGCAGGCTGCTGGGCCCGGCGGCTCTGGCGGCATAGAAGGGGGCGAACAGCCAGCCCGAACCGATGGTGCTGGTCACCACCGCCAGGGTGAGGCTGCGCAGGCCGAGGCTGCGGCGCAGGCTGTTGTCCTCGCTGGCCATGGCGGGAGATGGGATCGGCAGGAGCCCCATGCTGGCCCGTCTGCTGCTATGCAGGGCCTGAACGCTTTCTGCATCTGGCCATGGCCACTGCCGCCCGTCTGCTCAGCCTCTGCGCTGGAACCTGTGCCCTGCTGGCGTCCGCTCCGGCATCGGCCCAGAGCTGTCAGTTCCTGGCCCCCGTGGGAGGCAATGGCGTCACCCCGATCGTGACCAAGACCATCGGCCCCGGCAATCCCTTCGGGCGCCCCAACTGGAACACGGATTTCTTCGTGACCCAGCCCTATGGCAGCTACAAGTTCTTCTTCACCGCCAACTCCTCGGTGAGTGCCACCTATCCGATTCAGGGCTATCTGAAGTTCACCGATGGCTCCAGCCTGCAGGTGATTAATGAGTCGTATGCCCCCCAGGTGGGAACTGGCCGCCAGTGGAACGTGCAGGCGGTGCCCGGCAAAACCGTGAGCCAACTCAACTTCAAGATCGGTGCCAGCGCCGATCAGGCGGCCACCGGCTTCACCTACCGGATCTCCACCCAGGGCTGCAACTGAGCCCAGAATCCCTCAGGGTTCTCCAGGGGAGCCAGCGGCTTCCCCTCCAGGGCGCCGATCGGGCGGCAGCTGAGGCTGTTGATCAGCAGCCAGCGGTCGTCCGGTTGGGGGTCGGCGGTTAACGAGGCCTCCTGAGCCAGGCCCAGCTCCAGGGCCTGCTGGCGCATCACCCCCGGCAGGCAGCCGCTGGCCAGGGGGGGCGTCAGCCACTGGCCCTGGCGCCGCACCAGCAGGTTGGCGGTGCTGCCGCAGCAGAGCTCGCCCGTGGTGCTGAGCAGCAGGGCCTCATCGGCCCCCGCCGCCTGTGCCTCGCGCCGGGCCTGGATCGACTGGCCGTAGGCGAAGGTCTTGCAACGGCTCAGCAGGCTGGTGGCATTGCGGCGCTCCTGGCGACTCACCATCGCCGTAACCGGAGTGAACGTGGGGGTGCAGGCGTTGAGCTGCAGCCAGAAGCGATGGCGCAGCGGTGCCTGCTCCGCGGTGGGCAGGTCGATGCCTCGCCGTGGCCCGCTGGCTCCGGGGGTGGCCTGGCCGCGGCTCCAGTTGAGCCGCAGGGCCCCGCTGCCGCCCTGGCTGCACAGGTTGCCGCGGTCGATGGCCTCGGCGATCAGCGGCTGCAGCTGGGCCTCGCCGGGCGGGGGCTCCATCCCCAGCAGCTGCGCCGAGTGCTGCCAGCGGGCCAGGTGTTGGGCCAGCAGTTGGGGTTGGCCGCCACGGATCAGCACCGTTTCAAACAACCCATCGGCCAGCTGCAGGCCCCGATCCAGCAGCGGCAGGGCCAGCTCGGCCGGATCGCCCCAGTGGCCATCGATCCAGGCGATCGCCATCAGCTCAGGGCCCGCAGCAGCGGGTGCAGTTTCCAGCCCATTTCCTCGGCTTCGGCGTGGGGATCGGAATCGGCCACGATGCCGCAGCCGGCATGGGCCCGCAGGCGTTGGCCCCGCAGCAGCAGCGAGCGGATCAGGATGTTGCTGTCGAAGCTGCCATCCCAGTTGATCCGCAGCAGCGAGCCGCAGTAGGGCCCGCGGGCCACCGGCTCCAGTTCGCTGAGCCGCTGGCAGGCCCGCAGCTTCGGCGCCCCGGTGATGGAGCCGCCGGGCCAGCAGGCCTGCAGCAGATCGACCCAGGTGTGCCCAGGGCGCAGCTGCCCGCACACCACGGAGGTGAGGTGATGCACCTGGGGGTAGCTCTCCAGCCCCACCAGCTGCGGCACCTGCACGGAGCCCGGCACGCAGACGCGGCCCAGGTCGTTGCGCAGCAGATCCACGATCATCACGTTCTCGGCACGATCCTTGGGGCTGCACACCAGCTCGGCCGCCGCCTCGGCGTCGCGGTCGGGATCGCTGTGGCGTGGGCGGGTGCCCTTGATCGGCCGCGTTTCCACCTGGCCCTCGGGGCTCAGCTTCAGGAAGCGCTCCGGGGAGGCGGAGAGCACGGCTTCCCCCCTGGCGCCGCCGCCGCCGATCAGCAGGCCGGCGAAGGGGGCCGGACAGGCCCGGCGCAGGCGCAGGTAGAGCTCCAGGGCCGAGGTTTCCGCCTCCAGCTCCAGCTCGCAGCAGGCGGTGAGGTTGGCCTGGAACAGATCGCCGCTGGCGATCCAGGCCCGGATGCGCTCCACCCCGCTCGCGTAGCTCTCCGGGGTGCTGTGCCATCGCCAGCGCTCCAGGGGCAGGGCGGGGCCCTCGCCGTGTTCGGGCCCAGACTCAGGGGCTGCGCTGTTGTTGCCGGCAGCCTCCACCAGCTCGGCCAGCTGGCGGTTGCGGGCGGCATCGCTGCCCTCCAGCCACAGGCGACGCTCCACCAGATCGAAGCGCAGCAGCGGATCGTGCCGCGCCAGCCAGAGGCTGGCCATGGCATCGGCCTTCCAGTGCTCGGCTGGCTCCACCCAGGCCCCCGCCTCGTAGCTCAGCCAGCCACTCCAGTGGCCGGGTTGCAGCTGCCGCAGGGCCGCGAACGGATTGCTGGCGCCGGCCGCTCCCGGCAGGCCGCGGCAGCACACCTGATCGATCGGATCGGCGGCCAGGGTGGCGTGGCGACCGCGGTCCGTGCCGTCGCCATCCAGCCAGATCAGCCCCTCAGCGCCGTAGTGAGCGGCCAGAACCGGGGCCAGCAGCGCGGGTTCACGCCAGGGCAGCTCCAGCCGCTGGGGAACGATCATGGTTGGCTGGTCAGATCAGGTCGGCCGGCTTCGATCAGAGCGGCATCGCGGATGCGGCAGCTGTCGCAGACGCCGCAGGGCCGCTCGCCGCCGCTGTAGCAACTCCAGGTGCGCTCCACCGGCACCCCCAGCCGCAGGGCCTCCTGGGCGATGCGGGTCTTGCTCCAGCTCACCAGGGGAGCCCAGAGCCGGGCACCATGGCCCTCCCGGCCGGCTTTGCTGGCCAGGTCGGCCAGGGTCTGGAAGGCCTGGAGGTAATCAGGTCGGCAGTCTGGGTAGCCGGAGTAGTCGATGGCGTTCACCCCCAGCACCAGCCGCTCGGCGCCGCGGGCTTCCGCCAGGCTCAGCCCCAGGGCGATGAACACGGTGTTGCGGCCCGGCACGTAGGTGCTGGGGATCACGCCCGCCTCCACCCCGCTGGTGGGCACGGCGATGGAGGTATCGGTGAGGGCCGAGCCGCCCCAGGCGGCCAGGTTCACGCTGATGGTGTGGTGTTCCGTCAGGTTCAGGGCAGCCGCCACCTCCGCGGCGGCCTCCAGCTCACGGCGATGGCGCTGGCCGTAGTCGAAGGAGAGGCCGATCACCCGATGGCCCGCCTCGATGGCCAGGGCGGCGGCGGTGGCGGAATCCAGGCCACCGGAGAGCAGGGCGATGGCGGTGGGTTGGGGGCGCTCGGCGCTCGGGGCGGACTGCATGGTTTGAGATTGGCAGATCGCTGACGCCGCTGCCGATTGCCGCCAGGATGCAGCCAACTTGCTCTTGCTGCCGTGGTGCTGCCTTGCCTGAGGTCCGGGGGGCCTGCCCGCCGTGGCGCTGCGCTGCTGGGCCTGATGACCCTGGCCTTGCTGCCAGCCCTGGCCAGCCAGATGGCTCGGGCCATCCCGCGGCTGGATCTGAGCGGGTACCCCAAGCCCGCCGCCGGTGATCGCCGCTGGGTGATTCAGCTGCCGGGGGTGCTGCGCCCCGGCGCCGATCCCACCCTCTCCGCCAATCCCCGCGACTGGCGGGTGCAGTTGTTGGTGGGACAGAACGCCCGGGTGGACTGCAACCAGCACAGCTTCAGCGCCCTCCTCCAGGCCCAGCGCCTGCCGGATGGCGCCGGCGTGCTCTATCGGGTGCGGCAGGTGGGCCCGCTGAGCTCCACCCGCATGGCCTGTCCGGGCCGGCCCCCGGAGACCCGCTTTGTGACCATGGCCGGCAAGCCCTTTGTGGTGCCTTACAACGCCAGCCAGCCGATCGTGGTGGATGCCCCGGCCCCGCTGGAGCTGCGCTGGCGCCTGTGGAAGGCCGAGGCCCAGAGCCAGCCGGCGCAGTTGATGCCCTGAGCGGGCCTTCAGGCCAGGGTCAGCCCCCGCAATCCCACCACCAGGTCGTCAAAGTCGCGGTCGCGTTGGTCATCGTTGACATCAGGTTCAGCGATATCAGGTTCAGCGCACCCCCAGCCACTTGTGGGTCTGCAGGCTCAGGCGCCACGCCGGGTGGGCCTTGGCGTAGGCGATCGCCAGCTCCTGGCCGTCGGCATTGCCGGCGGCCGGTTGCAGCAGCAGGGCTGGCACCGCCTCTGGTGCTCTCCCCGCCTGAGCGGCTGAGGCCATCGCCTCGGCAAAGCACAGATCCTCACCCTGCTCCACCACCACCTTCAGTTCCTGGCAGTGCCGCAGCAGTTCGGCGGTGGGGGGACGGTGACGTTTGGGCGAAAGGGTGATCCAGTCGAACTGGCCGCTGAGGGGATCGACACCGCTGGTTTCCAGGTGCAGCGGTAGATCGGTGCGGGCCCGTATCGCCTGGCAGAGGCCTTCGAGGTTGTGATGCAGCGGTTCGCCACCGGTGATCACCACAAAGGCGGCGCCAGCCTGCTGGGCGGCCTGTGCCGCAGCGGCCAGCTCCTCCAGGCTGCGCTCAGGGTGGGCGCCCAGTGGCCAGGAGTGCTTGGTGTCGCACCAGCTGCAACCCACGCTGCAGCCCCCCAGGCGGATGAAGAAGGCGCTGCGGCCGGCATGGACCCCTTCTCCCTGGAGGGAGTGGAAGGTTTCCACAACGGGGAGCATCGCGGAGCGGCCAACACTGCCTGTGGATGTCATGGATGCATCAGCTAACCGCATAGCTGAATTATCTAGCTGCATATCTGTATTTGTTAGCTGCATATCTGCATTGTATTCGGCAAAACTGGCCCTCGCGGGCAAGATGTATTGGGTTGGTTGTGCAGGATTGTCCAACTTGTCCGCAGTTCAATCGATCGAGGCTCTTTCCTTGGAGTTGTTGGCGTCCCTCGCCCACCATGGCCTGCTTCGTCCTTATCTGCGGCAGTCCCTGATGACGGAGGTTCTGGCAGGCGAGGAGCCCAGTGAAGAGGAGCGCCGCCAGGCCTTGATGTCCTTCGCTCAGCAGAGAAAGTTAGCCAATGGTGAGGCCCTCGAGCGCTTCCGCATGGCCAACCTGCTCACCCCCGAGGCTCTGGCGCTGCAGGTGGAGCTGCCTATCCGGCTGCGCCACCACTGTGAACGGCTGTATCGCCCCAAGGCGGAGGCGCGCTTTCTTGAGCGCAAGCAGCAGCTGGACCGGGTGGTTTACAGCCTCCTGAGGCTGGAAGACGAGGGCCTTGCCAGGGAGCTGTATTTCCAGCTGCAGGACGGCGAGGCCTCCTTTGCCGATCTGGCGGCCCAACACGCCGAAGGTCCGGAACGCGCCACCCGCGGCATCGTGGGGCCCGTGCCCCTCACCCAGGCCCATCCCCAGTTGGTGGAACGTCTGCGAACCGCACCCATTGGCTTGGTCCAGGAGCCCTTCCGGGTTGAGCGGTGGTGGCTGCTGTTCCGGCTGGAATCGCTCACACCCGCCAGTTTCGATGAGCCCATGGCCCTGCAGATGAGCCAGGAACTGTTTGAGCAGTGGCTCGAGCAAGCCGTGGAAGCACGCCTGGAGCAGCTGCGGCCCCAGCTGCTGGCCCCCCTCTCCGGCCAGCCCCAATGACCCAGGCCCCGCCTCAAACGCTGCTCAGTAGCCACCCCGCGTTCGCATCCCTCTCCGAGGTCGGCCGCCAGGCCCTCCAGGCCCGCTGCGCGCTGCGCGGGTTCAGCACAGGCCAGGAGCTCAGCAAGGCTGATCTGATTCCCAGCGAGGTGCTGCTGCTGGCTGAAGGCCAGGGCCGCCTGCTCTGCCGCGATGGCGGCCGTCTCTGCACAGTGGAGAAGCTGGGTGCCGGTTCGTTTGTAGGCCTCGCATCCCTCCTGCGGGCCCAGGCCTGTGAAGCCGTGAGTGCTGCAGGGCCGGTCCAGGCCTGGGCCATTCCCGATGCGCTGGTGGTGGAGCTTCTGGCCTCCGAGCCATCCTTTGCTCATTGGTGTGCGGGTCACCTGTTCACCGCGGAGTTGCTGGCTCTGGTGGAGCAGTTACTGGCCGCGCATCCCCGTCAGGGGGTGAGTGCCCTCCATGAAATGGAGCGGGTGCGCACGGCCTCCCGGTTGATTCAGGCAACGCCAGAGGTGTTCGCCCAGTTGCCCCCGGATCTGGTGTTGCTGGCCGCCAGCTACAACCTGCCCCACCACCCGATCGCCTCCCGGCTCGATGCAGACGCGGGTGTGCCCGTGGCCAATCCGCCCCTGCCCCCCCGGTTGATCGGCGTGCCCCTCGATTGGTACGTCGGGATCGTGGAGCCGGCCACTTCCGTGAACAGCGAGCCGATCCACGATGGGGTTGCTGGGTTGGCTGGGGCATCCGCCCTTGTGCCGGCACCGAGCGGCACGCCCCTGGCCTCCGGTCTGGATCTCGGTCAGCGCGATCAGGTGCCGTTCCGGCTGCTGCGCGGTGAGGGGCCCCTGGAGGAAACCCTGGCCTGCTTCCAGATGCTGGCGGCTGAGCTCCAGCTCCCCTTCCGCCGCGACGCGATTGAGAAGATCCTGCGCGACGCCCTGCGGCGCGGCCAGGCGCCCGATCTCCAGCTCTGCGGCAACATCGCCGCGATGATGGGTCTGCACGTGAGCGGTGTTCGCGTGCAGGCCAACCAGGGCACTCGGCTCCAGACCCCAGCCCTGATTCCCTGGAAGGACGGTTTCGCCCTGGTGCGCGCCGCCAACGCCCGTGGCATGCAGGTGGCCTCGCCCCGCGATGGCCTTGTGGTGGTGCCGCCGGCCGACCTGCCCGAGGTGTTCCCCGACGGCATCGAATTCCTGCTGCTGGAGCGGCGCAGCGGCACCCCCGAGCAGCGTTTCGGCTTCAACTGGTTCTGGCCGGCGCTCAAGCGCTACCGGGGAATCCTCAGCCAGGTGCTGCTCGCTTCCTTTGTGGTGCAGCTGTTCAGCCTGGCCAATCCCCTGCTGATTCAGGTGATCATCGACAAGGTGATCAGCCAGCGCAGCCTCGACACCCTTCAAGTGCTCGGCATTGCGCTTGTGGCTGTCACGATCCTGGAGGGAGTGATCGGCTCGCTACGCACGTTCCTGTTCACGGAAACCACCAACCGCATCGACATGCGCCTGGGCGCGGAGGTGATCGATCATCTGCTGCGCTTGCCGCTGAACTACTTCGATCGTCGTCCGGTTGGCGAGCTGGGAACGCGCATCGCCGAGCTGGAAAAGATCCGCAATTTCCTCACGGGTCAAGCCCTCACCACCCTGCTGGATACCGCCTTCTCGGTGATCTACATCGTGGTGATGGTGATCTACAGCTGGCTGCTTACCCTGATCGCCCTGTGTGTGCTGCCGATTCAGATCGGGCTCACCGTGGTTGGAGCTCCGCTGTTCCGGCGGCAGTATCGCGATACAGCACAGGAAAACGCCCGCACGCAGAGCCATTTGGTTGAGGTGCTCACTGGCATCCAGACGGTGAAGGCCCAGAACGTTGAGATGATCAGCCGTTGGAAATGGCAAAGCCTCTACAGCAAATACATCGCCAGGGCTTTTGAGAAAACCATTACTGGCACCGCTTTAACAGAGACATCCCAGGTGCTGCAGAAGCTCTCTCAGCTGCTGGTGCTCTGGGTGGGGGCCACACTGGTTTTAAAGGGGGAGATGAGTCTGGGGCAGTTGATTGCTTTCCGGATCATCTCGGGTTATGTCACCCAGCCGCTGCTGCGTCTTTCCTCGATCTGGCAGAATATTCAGGAGCTGAAGGTGTCGTTTGAGCGCCTGGCGGATGTGGTAGACACACCTGAAGAATCCGACGAAGCTGATAAGGCCAAAATCCCGCTTCCTCCCATTGATGGAGAGGTTCGCTTTGATGACCTCTGCTTCTCGTTTGCCCCCGGTTCTGCTCTGGTGCTGAACCATATCAATCTCACAATCTCAGCGGGTACTTTTGTTGGAGTTGTGGGTCAGAGCGGGAGTGGTAAGAGCACGCTCACCAAGATGCTCTCGCGTCTCTACTCGCCAGATAGTGGTCGTGTGTTTGTCGATGGCTATGACATCGACAAGGTGGAGCTTTACTCCCTCAGGCGTCAGATCGGCATCGTTCCCCAGGAGCCCCTGTTGTTCACGGGGTCTGTGGCGGAGAACATCGCTCTCACAGATCCGGATGCCACCAGTGACGCCATTGTTGAGGCCGCTCGTCTGGCCTGTGCTCACGACTTCATCATGGAGTTGCCCGGTGGCTACAGCGCCAATGTGGGTGAGAGGGGCGCCAATCTCTCCGGCGGACAGCGGCAGCGGTTGGCTCTAGCCCGTACCCTCCTGTCCAAGCCGCGTTTGTTGGTGCTCGATGAGGCAACAAGCGCGCTCGACTACGACACCGAACGACGGGTATGCGAGAACTTGCTTGACAATCTGCAGCACTGCACAGTGTTCTTCATCACCCATCGGCTCTCCACGATTCGAAGGGCTGATCAGATTGTGATGTTGCACGATGGCGCTGTTGCAGAGGTGGGCACCCACGACGAACTCATCGAGCGGCGTGGCCGCTATTTCGCGCTGTATCGTCAGCAGGAGGCTGTTTGATGTCCCGTTCCAGCAGGCCCGGCGCTTTGATGCGTTCAGCCCAGAATGCGATTGAACGCCGTTTTCAGGCCAATCGGGAGGAAATGGGGCTGCAGCAGTCACGATTTCTGGCACGCACCATTATCTGGATCCTGCTGGGAACCACTGGAGCGGCCATTGCCTGGCTTGCTCTCGCCAAGACGGATGAGGTGGTTGTGGCACCCGGCAAGCTTGAGCCGGTTGGTGATGTGAAGACGGTGCAGATGCCGGTTGGCGGGGTGCTGCAGCAGATGCTGGTGAAAGATGGTCAACGTGTGAGCCGTGGTCAGGTTCTGTTGCGCTTGGATAACGAAACAACCCTTGATCGCCAGGCAAGTATTCGTCAGTCCATTGCAGCTAAGGACCAGCAGCTGAGGTTGAAGCTTGTGGAGCTCCGCCGTTACCAGGCCCTCAATGATACTGAAGAGGCTGTGCTCGGCAGAAATCTTCAGCTCGAGAAAGAGATTCTTGGGCGTCTGGAGGCGTTGAAGAAGGAGGGGGCTTCGGCGGAGCTGCAGTATCTCCAGCAGCGCAACAAGGTGAAAGAAGTTGAGGGCGAGATCGAAAAGCTGCGCGTTGATAGGCTGAGGCAAACGGCAATTCTTGAGCAGGCTGTTCAGCAGATTACGGGCGAGCTTGCGGATCTCCGCAGTAAGCTCACGGAGCTATCGGTGAACATCCGTTATCAGGATGTTCGCTCTCCTGTGGATGGCGTTGTGTTTGATCTCAAGCCTACCGGGCCGGGTTTTGTGGCTCAAGGCAGCGAGCCAGTGATGAAAATCGTGCCGTTCTCCGCTTTGCAGGCCAAGGTGGAAATCGATAGTTCTGATATCGGCTTTGTGCGTGTTGGTCGGCCGGCGGAGATCTCCATCGATTCCTTCCCTTCCACTGATTTTGGTGTTCTGCAAGGGATGCTCAGCAGTGTTGGCTCCGATGCTCTGCCACCTGATCAGCTCAAGCAGAATTACCGATTTCCGGCCACGGTTCGTCTGGATTCTCAGCAGTTTCGCTTGAAGAGCGGCCAAGTGCTGCCGCTTCAGGTGGGAATGTCGCTGACGGCCAATATCAAGTTGCGTAAGGTGAGTTACCTGCAACTGCTACTGGGCGGCTTCCAGGACAAGGCCGAGGCGCTGAGAAAAATCTGAGTCCTGGGAACGGAGGTCAACGTTCCAGGACTTGTTCTTTGCTGTGGTGAGTCCTTGTCATTTCCATTCCCTGTGCCGCTGCAATCAGGCCGCGGAACAGCGGGTGGGGACGGCCGGGGCGGGAGAGGAATTCGGGGTGGTACTGGCAGGCCATGAAGTACGGGTGGTCCTTGAGTTCAATCAGCTCCACCAGGCGGCCATCGGGGGAGGTGCCGCTGATCTCGTAGCCCGATTCCAGGAACAGATTGCGATAGGCGTTGTTGAACTCGTAGCGGTGGCGGTGGCGTTCGTACACCACCTCATCGCCGTAGAGCATTTGCGCTCTTGTGCCTGCCGCCAGTCGGCAGGGGTACACCCCCAGGCGCATCGTGCCGCCCAGGTCCACCACGTCCTGCTGCTCGGGCAGCAGGTGGATCACCGGGTGCGGGCTGTCGGGATCCAGTTCCGCACTGGTGGCGCCCGCCAGACCGGCCTGGTTGCGGGCCCACTCGATCACGGCGCACTGCATGCCCAGGCAGATGCCCAGCAACGGCACCCGTTGCTCGCGGCACCAGCGGATCGCCGCCACCTTGCCATCCACGCCCCGGTTGCCGAATCCTCCCGGCACCACCACCGCATCCATGCCCTTCAGCAGGGCATCGGCCCCCTGGTCCTCGATCTGTTCGGCGCAGATCCAGCGCAGATCCAGGCTGGCGTCGCGGTCGATGCAGGCATGGCGCAGCGCCTCCACCACCGAGAGGTAGGCGTCGTTGAGCTGCACGTACTTGCCCACCAGCGCCACCTTCACCACCGGGCCGGGGTTCCGTAGCCGGTGAACCAGCTCGGCCCAACGGGCCATGTCGCTCTCGTGATCCTGCAGCCCCAGCAGCTGCAGCACCTCGCGGCAGAGGCCCTCCTGTTCCAGGGCGATGGGCACCGCGTAGATGCTGTCGGCATCCAGCGACTGGATCACCGCTCTCGCCGGCACCCCGCAGAAGCCACCGATCTTGGCCCGCAGGTCGCCGCTCACCTCCCGATCGCTGCGGCACACCAGCACATCCGGCTGGATGCCGATCGAGCGCAGCTCCTTCACCGAGTGCTGGGTGGGCTTGGTCTTCAGTTCGCCGGAGGTGCCGATGTAGGGCAGCAGCGTCACGTGCACGTAGGCCAGGTCGTTCCGGCCCACATCGCCGCGGAACTCGCGGATGGCTTCCAGGAACGGCAGCGACTCGATGTCGCCCACGGTGCCGCCGATCTCGGTGATCACCACATCGGCGCCGCTGTTGGCCGCCACCCGGTGGATGCGCTCGCGGATCTCGCCGGTGATGTGCGGAATTACCTGCACCGTGCCGCCGTTGTAGTCGCCGCGGCGCTCCTTGTTGATCACCGCCTGGTAGATCGAGCCCGTTGTCACGCTGTTGAGGCGTGACATGGCCGTGTCGGTGAAGCGCTCGTAGTGGCCCAGGTCGAGGTCGGTCTCTGCGCCGTCTTCGGTTACGAACACCTCGCCGTGCTGGAACGGGCTCATCGTGCCCGGATCCACGTTCAGATACGGGTCGAGCTTGAGGATCGAAACGCTGTAGCCCCGGCTCTTGAGCAGGCGCCCCAGGCTGGCGGCGACGATCCCCTTGCCGATGCTGGACACCACGCCACCGGTCACGAAGACGAATTTGGCCATGGCACCTCGGGCGACCCTTCAATTTACCGATCACCATCGAGTGGTCGCTTTGGGGCTGCTGCATCGGCGGCTCGGCGCCCGTGGGGCGGGCGATAGCCGCCTCCGCAGCAGCCCCAAAGCGGGGCATGGGCTGGTCGGCGGGTGTGTTGGGCTGTTCCACCACCACCACCCGCGGGGGCTGGAGGGCTCAGCCCTCAGGGATCAGCCCTCCAGCAGGCTCCGCAGCATCCAGGCGGTTTTCTCGTGCACCTGCAGCCGCTGGGTGAGCAGGTCGGCGGTGGGCTGATCGTTGGCGGCCTCGGCCAGCTCGAACACGCTGCGGGCGGTGCGGGCCACGGCCTCGTGGCCCATCACCAGCTCCTTCACCATCTCCAGGGCTGGCGGCATCCCCTGGCTTTCGGGGATCGAGGTCAGGGCGGCAAAGGCGGCTCCGCCGAAGGGGGCGGGATGGCCCAGGGCCCGGATGCGCTCGGCGATCACATCGAGGGAATTCCACAGCTCTGTGTACTGATCCATGAACATCAGATGGAGCGTGTTGAACATCGGTCCGGTCACGTTCCAGTGGAAGCCGTGGGTCTTGCCGTAGAGCACCGTGCTGTCGGCCAGCAGGCGGCCCAGGCCCTCGGCGATGCGCTGCCGCTGCTCGGCGGGGATGCCGATGTCGATCGGGGGGGCGCTGGGACCGCTGGCGGAGAAGGTCATGGCCTGGGGCGGAGGCAGGTGATCCCGTTCTAGCGATGGCCCGCGTGGGGGATTCCGCCACGTAGGAGTTCGTCAGCCCCCCCGCGGCTGATCGGCATCCAGCTGATGGAGGTAGTCGTGCACCTTGCAGCGGCGCTGGGGCTGGCGCAGCTTGAGCAGGGCCCGCGATTCGATCTGGCGCACCCGCTCGCGCGAGAGCTGCAGACCCTCGCCGATCTGCGCGAGGGTCTGGGGCGTGTCGTCCTCCAGTCCATAGCGCAGGCGAATCACCTCGGCCTCCCGGCTGCTGAGTTCCTCCAGCAGGGCCTCCAGATCGGCATGGAGCTCATCGCGGGTGAGCTGCTGCTCGGGGGTGGCATGGCCGTCTTCCAGCAGATCGCCCAGGTCGGTGTCCTGCTCGCGGCCCACCTTGGTGTCGAGCGACACCGACCGCGGCACCCGCATCAGGGTGAGCCGCACCACGTCTTCACTGAGCCCCAGCTCCTGGGCCAGATCCGCCACCGAGGCGATGCGGCCCTTTTCGCTGGCGATCTGGCGCTGGGCTTTCTTGATCCGGTTCAGCTTCTCGGTCACGTGGACCGGCAGGCGGATCGTGCGGCTCTGGGTGGCGATGGCTCGGGTGATGCCCTGGCGGATCCACCAGTAGGCGTAGGTGCTGAAGCGGAAGCCCCGGGTTGGGTCGTATTTCTCCACCGCCCGCTCCAGGCCGAGGGTGCCCTCCTGCACCAGATCCAGCAGCTCCAGGCCCCGCTGCTGGTATTTCTTGGCCACGGCCACCACCAGCCGCAGGTTGGCCTGGATCATCCGGTCGCGGGCGCGGCGGCCGTGGTGCAGGGCCTGCTTCAGCTCAGCCACGCTCAGGCCCACGCGCTCGGCCCAGGCCCCATGGCCCAGCTGCATGGCTTCGCGCAGCAGAGGCACCGTGGTGCCGCAGCGTTCCGCCCACTGCTGCACCGTGGGCCAGTGGCCCAGCTGGGAGGCCAGGCGCTGGCGCCCCTCCTCCAGCTCGATCAGCCGGGCCAGCTCCAGGCTGCCCGCGGCCAGAGTCTGGCGCTCCCGCAGCAATCGTTCCCGTCGCTGCACCAGCCGCGCCAGGGTGAGTTCCTCCTCATGGCTGAGCAGCCCAACCCGGCCGATGTCCTGCAGATAGAGCCGCACCAGATCAGTGCTGGAGCGCCGATGGCTGGAGCCTTGGGGCACGGGCGGATCCGAGGGTTGGGTACCCCCAGCGTCAACTTGTGCCGCTCCTAGGGCCCAGAACCCCTGGTTTCTGTTCGGGTTCGGCCTGGGGCGTCCGCCTCAGTCGTCCTCGTCCACCCAGGTGCTGGCCACATGCAGCTCCTCCAGCTGCTTGGCCGACACCCCTGCCGGGGCCTGGGTCATCAGGCAGCGGGCCTGCTGGGTTTTCGGGAAGGCGATGGTGTCGCGGATCGACTCCTCGCCCGCCAGCAGCATCACGATTCGGTCCACCCCGAAGGCCAGGCCGCCGTGGGGTGGGGCGCCCATGTCGAGGGCTTCCATCAGGAAGCCGAACTGCTGGTTGGCCTCCTCCAGGGGCAGGCCGATGGTCTGCAGCACCTGGCGCTGCAGGGCTGAATCGTGGATGCGCAGCGAGCCGCCGCCCAGCTCCAGGCCGTTGAGCACCAGGTCGTAGGCCTGGGCGCGGGCCGTGGGCAGGGTGGTGGCCCAGGCGCTGGGGTCATCGCCCAGGTCGTCGGGGTTGGGGGCGCAGAAGGGGTGGTGCAGGGCCTCCAGGCGGTTCTCGTCGGCGTTGAACTCGAACATCGGGAAATCCACCACCCAGAGGAAGTTCCAGGTGCTGTTCTCCCGGTCGGGCTGCACCAGGCCCAGCTCGCGGGCCAGGAACTGGCGCACCCGATCGAGGGCCTTGTTCACCGTGGCGGTGTCGCCGGCGCCGAACAGCAGCAGGGTGCCGGGCTCGGCGCCGGTGCGAGCCAGCAGTTCGGCTTTTTTGTCTTCAGACAGGTTGTCCTTGATGGCGCCGATGGTGTCGATCTCGCCGCCCTCGCGCACGCGGATGAAGGCCAGGCCGCCCGCGCCGGCCGCCTGGGCCTCGCTGAACACATCGCCGCCGGGCTTGATGCGCACGTTGCTGATGGCGTCGTTGCCCCCGGGCACGGCGATGCATTTCACCGAGCCGCCCGCGGCCACGGCGACGCTGAACACCTTGAAGCCCATGTCCTTCACCAGGTCGCTCACGTCGGTGAGCTCCAGGCCGTAGCGGGTGTCGGGCCGGTCGGTGCCGTAGCGCGCCATGGCCTCATGCCAGGTGAGCCGGGGGAACGGCCGGGGCAGCTCCACCCCCTTCACGGCTTTCCAGATGCTGGCGATCAGGGCCTCGTTGAGCTCCAGGATCTGCTCCTGGTCCATGAAGCTCATCTCGATGTCCAGCTGGGTGAATTCCGGCTGGCGATCGGCCCTGAGGTCTTCGTCGCGGAAGCAGCGGGCCACCTGGTAGTAGCGCTCGATGCCGCCCACCATCAGCAGCTGCTTGAACAGCTGGGGCGACTGGGGCAGCGCGAACCACTCGCCGCCGCACACCCGGCTGGGCACCAGATAGTCGCGGGCGCCCTCGGGGGTGGAGCGGGTGAGCACCGGCGTTTCCACCTCGATGAAACCCTGCTCTTCCAGGAAGCGGCGGGCGGCCTGGATGGTGCGGGCCCGCAGGCGCAGGTTGCCGTTCATGCGCTCGCGGCGCAGATCCAGGTAGCGGTGGCGCAGCCGCAGCTCCTCGCGGGTGTTCTCCTCGTCGTGCACCGACACGGGGAAGGGCAGGTTGCCCTTCACGGCGTTCAACACGGTGATGGCACTGGCCAGCACTTCCACGCGGCCGGTGGCCAGCCTGTCGTTGATGGCGTCGGCGGGGCGCTCGCGCACCGTGCCCTGCACCTGGATCACGGTTTCATTGCGCAGGTGCTCGGCGATGGCGAACATCGCGGCTCCGTTGTCGGGATCCACGGTGATCTGCACGGTGCCGCTGCGGTCGCGCAGGTCGATGAAGATCACGCCACCGTGGTCGCGGCTGCGGTCCACCCAGCCGCACAGCTGCACAGCCTGGCCGCTGGCCTCTTGGCGCAGGTCGCCGCATCCATGGCTGCGCATGCTCTGATCCCGTGGCGAATCGGCAATTTTCCCACGACGGCTGTGGCCGTTGGCTGCGTGTTGACCAGGGCCGGCCCTGTTTCTAAGTGGAGCAGAGAAATCACGGCTTGTTCCCATGGCCCTCAATCGACGCCAATGGCTTCAGCGCGCTGGGGTGTTCATTGGTGGAGCCACTGCGGTGTCACAGGCGCAGCAACTGCGGGCCTGTACGCCTCCTGGTCACCAGCTGGAGGCTCTGTTGGAGGGCAACCGACGCTTTGCCGCTGCGTGGCAGGCCGCCCGCAAGCTCAACGACGCAACCCAACGCATGCAGGCGCTCGCAGGCATCTGGCAGAACAACTGTCAGGCAGACCCGCTAGCTCTCTCCCAGGGACAGAAACCCTGGGTGGCCCTGCTGAGCTGTGCCGATTCGCGGCTGGCGGTGGAGTGGATGTTTGCCAACCGATCGGGGGAGATGTTCCAGGTGTCCGCAGCGGGCAATACGGCCTTTGATGACGCCACCGCTTCGCTGGAGTATGCGGTCAGCGTGCTGGGCGTTGCTCTGGTGCCGGTCGATGACCTCACCAAGGCCATCCAGGGCAATGCCCGCTATTCGGCCGCCCAGCTCAGCATCCGCAGCGCCTATTTCGACATCTCCAGCGGCAGGGTCAGTGTGCTCTGACCGGTTTAACGCCGGTAGAAGGGGCGCCTGACCACGGCCGCCGGTTCGGCCTTGCCGCGAATCTCAACCAGCAGCTCGGTGCCCAGCTTGGCAAGTGCCGAGGGCACGTAGGCCAGCGCGATCCCCTGCTGCAGGGTCGGCGACCAGCCGCCGCTGGTGATCTGGCCGATCGCGGCGCTGCCGGGCTCGGCATTCGCGGCCAGCACCGGATAGCCGTGCCTGGGAATGGCCCTGCCCTGTAGCTGCAGGCCCACCAGGCGCCGCTGCAAGCCCTGCTCGGCTTGGCGTTCCAGTACTTCACGGCCGATGAACGGCTTGGGCATCTCCAGGTGCACCAGCCAGCCCAGCCCCGCCTCCAGGGGGGTGGTGGTGGCATCGAGATCCTGGCCATAGAGGGGCATCGCCGCCTCCAGCCGCAGGGTGTCGCGGGCGCCGAGGCCGCAGGGCCCCACGCCAGCGGCCAGCAGCTGGTCCCACAGGGCCAGGCCCGCCTGGCGGGGCAGCAGCAGTTCGAAGCCGTCTTCACCGGTGTAGCCGGTGCGGGCCACGAAGGCCGCGCCGATGCCGGGCAGATCCAGGTCCCGGTGGCCGAAGCGGGGCAGGCCGCCCAGATCGGTTCCGCTGAGGGCCTCAAGGCGGGCCTGGGCCTCGGGCCCCTGCAGGGCCAGCAGCACACCATCGCCCTTGTGGTCAGCCACCGTGATGCCCTGGGGTTCGAGCTGGCTGCGGATCCAGGCGGCGTCCGCCTCGGCGCAGGCGGCGTTGATCACCAGCAGCAGTTCGTGGCCCCGGGCGTCGCCCTGCCAGCCCCGGTCGTAGACGATCAGATCGTCGCGGATGCCGCCCTGCTCGTTGAGCAGCACCGTGTAGCAGGCCTCAGCCGGACCGATGCGGAACAGATCGGTGGGCACCAGGGCCTGCAGGGCATCCTTGGCGCCAGCGCCCCGCAGGCTGAGCACCCCCATGTGGGAGATGTCGAACACGCCGCAGCCGCTGCGCACGGCGCTGTGCTCGGCCACCAGCCCGGAAAACTGCACGGCCATCTCCCAGCCGGCGAACGGAACCATCCGGCCCCCGGCCGCTCGGGCGGCCTCGAACAGCGGAGTGCGCCTCAGGGGCTCGGCGGCATCCATGGCGCGCGGGTGTGGACTGGAATCCTATGGAGCGGGGCCGATCGATCGGCTTCAGCATCCAGAAGACAACCCGTAGCTTTGGGCCGCGCACCTGGCAATGCCGGCCCTGATCCTTAGCCTGGGCCACCCCGATCCGGTGTGGATGGGCACCCGCCCCTGCTGCCGCAGCTGCCGTCACTGCACGCCTCCCAGCGGCGGTGGGATGGGCTGGTGCCAGCTGCGGCATCTGGCCATCCATCCTGAACTGGCCTCCGAGCTGTGGTGCCACCACTGGACGGCCCGGCCGCCGAAGCTTCCGGTGATCGGGCCTGGATCCGGCCTGGAGCCCAGGGCGCGCAATCACCAGCTGGCGCTGGCCGAACTGCTGGAAAGCTGAAGACAAGCCGAAGAATGTGCCGCAGCCTGCGGGATTGTGTTCCAGATCTCACAACTGATCGCGGTTCGGTGCCAAGCTGAAGAAATCTGAAAAAGCTGGAGGTGGGTGATTGGCCCCATCGCTGACTGTTGCCACTCCTGTTGACCTGATGGCCACGCAGGTCGACTGCGAGACCCTGTCGTTCCCCACGGGTTCTGCGGTGTTCACCCGTGGTCAGCGGGCCGCTGCCATCTACGGCGTGCGGCGCGGCATCGTCGAGGTGGTGAATGCCAAGGGCGAGAAGCTCTGCTACCGCCCCGGCGAATTGTTCAGCTACGAGGACATCGTCTGGAAGGACGGTGTGTATCGCAACGATGCCTTCGCACGCACCCCCGTTGAGCTGCTGAAGCTCGATCGCCTGCGCTTCCTCAACCTGCTGCACAACCACCCCACCCTGGCGGTGCAGTTGATCGGCCAGCAGCACGAGCGCCTGCGGGAGCAGCGGGCCAGCGGCACGTGCGCCTACTGAGCGCTTAGCGATCCAGCAGGAACAGCAGGCTGCGCACCACCTTCGCGGCCAGCACGCTGCTCACCCCGGTGGGATCCAGCTGGGGTGCCAGTTCCACCACATCGGCGGCCACCAGATTGTGGTGGCGCAGCTCCTCCACCAGGGCGGCGAAATCCCTCCAGAGGAAGCCGCCGGGTTCGGGCGTGCCGGTGCCGGCCATTACCGCCGGATCGAACCAATCCAGATCCACCGTGAGATACAGGGGCTGGCCCCGCAGGGGCCGCAGTGCCTCGGCCATGCGCTCGATCGCCACCAGCCGGCCCGTCTGGCGCAGCTCGCTGAACTCCTCGCGGGTGCCGCTGCGGATGGCGATCTGCAGCAGCCGCTGGCTGGGCAGCACCTCCAGGCAGCGGCGCATGGCGCAGGCGTGGCTGTGGTGGGCGCCGAGCCACTCGTGGCGTAGGTCGGCGTGGGCATCGAGCTGCACCAGCACCAGATCGGGGTGCTTGGCGGCCACGGCCGCCACCGCGCCGGAGCTGATCGAGTGCTCGCCGCCGAGCATCAGCGGCCTGAGGCCCAGGGCCAGCACGGCTTCGGTGGCCTGCTTCACGGCCGCCACCACTGGTTCCGGGGCGCCGAAGGGGATCTCCACGGCGCCCAGATCGGCCACGGCCAGCTCCTCGAGATCGCGATCGAGCTGGGGGCAGTAGCTCTCCAGGCCGCTGCTCACCTCGCGGATCGCCGCCGGGCCGAAGCGGGTGCCGGGCCGGAAGGAGGTGGTGCCGTCGTAGGGCACGCCGAACAGGCCCACCCGGCAGCCGGCCGGATCGCGTTGGCTGCCCATGTAGATGGCGCCGTCGGTGTCAAACAAATCCGTGTCAAACAAATCCGTGTCGAACATCGCAGAGTTGCCCATCGGTTCAGCTTCTCAGCCAGCCAGGTCCCGCTCGATGGCGGCGGGGATGGCGTCGAAGGCGCCGCGTTGCCAGCGCGGACTCCAGATCTCACAGCCAGCGACGACGGCCGCGGCACGGGCGGGATCCGGCTGCAGATACCGGCGGCCGTCGATGGCGGCGAACGTCCAGCTCCACCAGCCGCTGGGATACATGGGCACCCAGCCGTACATGGGATCGGCGTGGCCGAACACCTCGCGGATCAGCTTCACCGTGTCGAGGTGCACCTGGCGGAAGGCCTCGGGCGATTCGCTCTGGGTGGCGAACACGCCGCCGGGCTTGAGGATGCGGCGGCAATTCTCGAAAAAGGCCCGGTTGAACAGGCCCTCAGCCGGCCCAGCGGGGTCGGAGCCATCCACGATCACCACGTCGTAGCTGGCATCGGGGGCGTTGGCGGCCCAGGCGATGCCATCGCCCACGGTGAGGTGGAAGCGGGGATCGCTCCAGCAGCCCCCGCCGATGCTCGGCAGGTGCTGCTGGCTCCACTCCACCACCAGGCCATCGATCTCCACCATGTCGAGGTGCTGCACGCCGGTGTGGCGCAGGCACTCGCGGGCGGTGCCGCCATCGCCGCCGCCGATCACCAGCACGCGCTCGATGCGCTCGGCGCCGCAGAGGGCCGGATGCACGATCGCCTCGTGGTAGTGCCGCTCCTGGCGCTCGGCCGTCATCCAGCAGCCATCCAGCAGGAGGCCCTTGCCGTAGCGCTGGCTGTCGATGATCGTGACCCGCTGGAACTGCGACTGCTGCTCGGCGAGCACCGTGCCCTCCAGGCCGTAGCGCACGCCGTCGAAGATCTCGTCGATCCAGCCGGGCGTGGGAGCGGGGTTGGCGGCGTCGGCCATGGCGCGGGAGATGGCTCCTCCCAGACTTGCGCATCGCCGGTGTGTTGCCCGTGACAGGCTCGGGACATGGCCCCAGCCCGCCCCAGCGACGACCTGCAGGTGACTCCGGCGGTGCGGATCCCAGCGGCTGAGCTGCGTTGGCGCTTCTCGCGCTCCTCCGGACCCGGCGGCCAGAACGTGAACACCACCGACTCGCGGGTGGAGCTGGTGTTTGATCTGGCGGCCACGAGCGCTCTGCCGCCGGCCCTCCAGGCCCGGGCCCTGCGGCGGCTGGAGGACAAGCTCGTGGAAGGAGCGATCGTGATCGCGGCCAGCGAGCACCGCTCCCAGTGGCAGAACCGGGTGGCGGCCCAGCGGCGCCTGGTGGAGCTGCTGCAGGAGGCGCTCAAGCCGCCACCACCGCCGCGGCGTCCCACCAAACCCACCCGGGGCTCGAAGGAGCGGCGCCTGGCGGCCAAGAAGCAGCGCAGCGCCATCAAGGGCCAGCGCAGCGGCCGGGTTCAGCTGCCGGAGGATTGAGGGGCCGATGGGCCTGAGCCTTGGCTGAGCAGTGGCTCTGGGGTGGTGTCAGCCGCGCCTCTCCCGGATTCTGTACAGCCTGTACAGGATCAGGGAGACGGTTGCGGTGGAGGCTCGCTGGCCGGCCGCTGGTCTGCATCCCGTGGCGCGCTTTCCGCCCGGATCTGGGCTTTGGCCTGTTGCCAGAGCACTTCCAGTTCGCGAATGCTGCGGCCCTGGATGTCACCGCCCAGGGCCATTTCCACCCGTGAGAAGCGATCGAGAAAGCGACGGTTGGTGCCGGACAGGCCGGCCTCGGGGTCGATGCCACACCAGCGGGCCACGTTCACCAGGGTGAACAGCAGGTCGCCCAGTTCCTCCTGGGCATGGGCCTGGTTGCCACTGGCCACGGCCTCCTTGAGCTCATCGAGCTCCTCGTGCACCTTCTCCCAGACGCCAGCCATGCCGTCCCACTCGAAGCCGGCCGCGGCGGCCTGCTTCGAGATCGTCATGGCCCCGGCCAGGGCGGGTTGGCCGCGCACCTTGCCGGCCAGGCGATCGCTGAGGGGGCTCAGGGAGGGGGCCGGGGCGGGTTGTTCGTTGGCCTTGATCGCTTCCCAGCTGCGCTTCACGGCGTCCGGATCGCCAGCGGCACCTCGGTTGGCGAGGGTGTCGGCCGCATCGCCGAACACGTGGGGATGGCGCCGGATCAATTTGGCGCTGATGCCCTCGGCTATGGCCGCCAGATCGAAGCGGCCGCCCTCCTGGGCGATGCGGGCGTGCAGCACCACCTGCAGCAGCAGATCACCCAGTTCCTCCCTGAGGTGCTGATCGTCGCCATGGCGGATGGCATCGGCCACCTCGTGGGCCTCCTCCAGCACGTAGGGCGCCAGGGAGGCGTGGGTCTGCTCCAGGTCCCAGGGGCAGCCGTTCTGCGGATCGCGCAGCTGGGCCACCACGGCGACCAAGGCGTCCAGAGCGTCCTGATGGGGTGATGCAGCAGTCATGACGCTCGTCGACGCCTCGCCATTCTCCGGCTGGGCCCTGTGTTGTGCCTTCGCCTGCGCAGCACCCTTGGCAGCCGTGGCACCGGGTCGCCGTCCTGAATCAGATGCAGCCAGGCGCTGGCCTCCACGGCGACGAGCGCGGCGATCAGCAACAGGCGCTGTTGCCCCCAGAGCCACTGCATGGATCCAATCAGCTCTGCGGGTGCCGGGGTACCCAGGGGTCGGCCCAGGAGGCACAGGCTCAGCACCAGCAGCGCCAGGTAGAGCAGGCGTCCGGCGCTGCCGATCAGCGGTGTGTGCGACACCAGCGAACGGTGTGACAGCAGCCGCCGGTAGGGCCACCACAGCAGCCGCAGCGGCCCCCAGCGGCGGGTGGCGTTGGAGCGGGTGTCGAGATCGGGCGAGAGCAGCAGGCCTCCCAGCAGAAAGCACCCGGCGGCCACAGCCGCCCCAGTGAGCCCCAGCCAGGGCCACCACAGCGCACCAAAGGGCAGAGCCAGGGCCCAGGTGGCACGGTCGTGGGCGCGTCCGCTTGCCATCCAGCTGTTGTTGATGGCTGGAGTGTGCCGCCTCAGCAGGCAGAATGGCGCCGCCGCCCGGTTAGCTCAGCGGTAGAGCGCCTGCCTTACAAGCAGGATGTCGCTGGTTCGAACCCGGCACCGGGCACTGCCAAAAGCCTTTCCAGTACAAGGTTATTGCCGGGTGCGCCAGAGACTGCATCGGAATGCTGGAGCACGTTATGGGCAATTCTGCGCCCTGGGCGCGCAGACTGGAGGGCCCGGAAACGGCTGAATACAGGCTGCCTGTCTAGGTGTTCTGTCTCAGCAGGTTGTTCGGCTGACAAGGGGAATGTTGCGTGAGCCTTTCGCCGTGATCCCGATTCGCTACCTGCTGGCCGGCGGTGTTCTTTGCGCCGGGATCGCCTGGCTGCTGTGCACTTGATGCAGCCAAGCAGGGTGGGAGCGATGTACCCCTCGCGCCAACAGTTGTTGCTGTTGCAGCGGGTCGTGCCGGGGTTTCCGGCATCAAACCGTGCCGGCTCGGCGGGCCAGTCGATCACGCTGTGGCCGATGAAGCCGATGTAGCGGCCTTTGGTGCCGCGCAGATTGAGCTGGCGGAGTGTGGCGCTGTCATAGCTGTAGGGGCTGGGTACTGGCACCACCACCACCTCGGCCACGGCAACCACTGGCCAGATCGTGGTGGCGGCCAGCAGCAGTGCGGCAGGGCCGACGTAACGCTTACTGAAATCGGACATGGATCAGTTTGCTGGGGGCGGTACCAATAGCCATTCGGGGGTCTGCTGATCGCCAAGCGGCTTAATGTTTGCCATTCCGCAGATTCAGGTATCAGCCACAGCACTTCTGCTGGAAGATGCCCGTCGACTGCTTGGCCGCGGCCTAGAAATCGCAGTCGATTCGCCCCCCTCCCGCTTCATTCCCCTAGCAGCTGGACTTGGTAGATCGCCACGTTCACCCTGGACAGTGAACGGACAATCTCAGGCACCATTTGCATGGGAGTGGACAGCACCAGCGAGCGCCTGGTACCAGCAGCCATCTCGGTCAGCTGCTCGGGAATGATGGTGGTGTGGCGTTGTTGTGCCGCCGCTTGAAACACCTCAACTGCAGCGCCTTCCCCTGAACCCAGCACAAACAGCACCTCTCTCGGTGATTCGCTGTAGTCGCGGCTTAGGGCCTCAAGGGCCTTGATCTTCAAGGGATCATCCATGAGTCCGGCGACGAAGTGGACCAGTCTGCGGCCGCCGCGTGTTGGAGGAGCACTCCCCGCACCAGACCGTGGCCAGCACGCCCGGCTCGGCTCCAACGCCTGCAGGGTTCTTGTTCAGCGCGGAATACCCCTTGGGGGATCGGGACTTCATCGGAAGGTGGTGTCGCCCACCGGCTTGAACAGGAAGCCCGCTTCACCGGCCACCAGCTTGTAGCTGATCTGGCGGGTGCCGCCCGTGGGCTTGGCATTGGTGTCGCCCGGGCGATAGATGGGGAAGCGCCGCATCAGTGTGGTTTCCACCACGGCGAACTTGTCGTGACCCATGTAGCCCTGTGCCAGCTTGCCGCTCAGATCCGGCATGGTGATCGGCAGCAGGGTGTGGCCCTTGCTGGCACTCCAGGCCATCACCGAGCCGTAGCTGCCACTGCCGGCACTGGTCACAAACAGGATCAGCTCCGGTCGGCCATCGCTGTTGAGGTCTTCCACCTCACGGCCGGTGAGGGAGCCGATGAGTTCTTCCTTCACCACCGGGTAGGCGTGGCCCTTTTCACTGGCTTTCACCACCAGCTGCTGCACTGAGCCGCCGCCTGTGGCGTTCACCTGAAAGGTGACGCCCTGCAGGCTGAGGGTGCTGGCCGGTGGCGCTGCGAGGGCGGTGCTGCTCAGCCCCCAAAACAGCACCAAGGGCAGAAGGCGGAATGCAGAAGCCATGGCCGGTTGCGCTGATGTCTGCAGCATCGTGGGAGAGGGCGGCCGCCGCATCCCCCATCCGGGGCATTCGCCATAACCCGGCAACTGGGCGGTCTGGGAGGCTGCTGAAAAAGCGAGTGAGGGCCGGGCTTCCGACTGGTTCGTGACCGTCTTTGACGCCGCGTCAGTCAGGTTGACTGCCGCCAAGAGGCTGGCCACCACCAGCCCGTTGCGGTTCTCCATGACGCAATGGCCCATGAAGCTCAGAAAGGCCCCGACACCAGGGGCTTTCTTGAACAGCCGGGCCTCGCCAGTCCAGCTGCTCAATCAGCATCCGTTCCGAGCGGATGCCGTAGATCGCCTGCAGCAACAGGGCCAGCGGCAACTGCTCAGGCGGAATTGAGGGCTTGATCCGCTAGGAATGATTCAGGCGAGTCGCCGCCTTTGGAGGCGATTTACGAAGCCCTTTGATAAAGCTCCTCCAGGCGTTCCCGGCTGAGGTCGACATACAGCACCTCATCTCCGGGCTCGGGAGCCTCGGGATGGCGCTTCCGCTTGGAGCCACTTCTCTGGGCAGAAGCCAGTGAAGCCGAGCCGCGCAGGTTCTGGCTCATCAAGGCGAAAGCTCCACCGGCGATCAGCGCAAAGCAGATCAGGTAAACAGCAGCCAGAAGGTCGCTCAAGGACAGGAGAGTCTTTCCATCAGCCTAATGTGAAGAAATGTTGAGCGTGGCCGCGGTTTGCCTGGTCCGTGGAAAATCCTTTCCGCGGCTGTGGCTTGAGCAGCAGCCTGGTTCCAACCTGAGCCCCCCGTACTGGTGAGGTTGCCGGCTCAGCTGGCTCTGGAAGAGGGGCGCACCAGCAGGCCATCCACCGGCGAGGGGCTGGGAATGACCCTGAGCGTCAGGTCCTGATCCCCTTCCAGCTCCAACGTCAGCTGTTTGAGCAGCCCCACCGCCAGCAGACGGATCTCCAGCTCCGCAAGCGCCTTGCCCAGGCACACCCGCTCACCGCCTCCATAGGGCAGCAAGGTGACCGTGGTGTCGCCAGCCAAATGCCGCTGCGGTCGGAACAACGCCAGATCCTCCGGATCGGCCCCATGGCGCTGGCTGGCGGCGATGCTCACCTGCACCACCCGATCGGCTGGCACCAGCACACCGGCAAGGGCAATGGGCTCCTTGGTGCGGCGGAAGAAACCACCCACCGGCGGGGTCAGCCGCATCACCTCCTTCACGACCGCATCGAGCCGCGGGGCCCGCAGTGCGTCGGTGGCGGTCGCGGCCTCCCCCTCCTCAGGAGGCCACGGCAAGGCATCGAGTTCCTCCTGCAGCCAGGCCAGCTCGGCTGGGTGTTGCAGCAGGGTCAGAAGCAGGCAGCTCAGGGCGGATGCGGTGGTTTCGTAGCCGGCAAACAGCAGCAGCAGGAGCTGCTCCGCCACGTCGTCGTCGGCCAGGGGGAGACCGGCTTCATCCAGGCCACCGGCCAGCAGATCAAGGCCGCCGGCTGCGAGGGGCGCTCCGGAAGCCATGGCGGCCTGCGCCGTCTTGAGCACAGCGCCCAGGCGCCTGAGCAAACGTTGGCGGGCCTGGCGAGCACGGGCGAAGGGGCTGCCTGGCCATGCGACTGGAAGCGAGAAGAGACCCTGGCACCAGGTTTCGAAATCCACGAACAGGGCATCGCGATCGACGGGGTCAAGCCCCAGCACCGTGCTCGCAATCACGCTGAAAGCAAAACGCCGCAGCTTGGGCACGAGGGCCACGGGAGCTTCCGAGGCGATCAGCTCCTGGCTGAGCGCGTTGACCAGCGCCACGATGGACGGGCTATAGCGCTTGAGGGCAGCAGAGGCGAACAGCTGACCCACCACGCGACGGCGGGCCTTGTGATCGGCACCATTGCGGTTCGCCAGCGACAGGGGCCCGAGCAGCTCTCGCACACTGTCTGGCCACCAGCCCTGGACCGCATCGCCCTGGGCGAACAAGTCGCTGATCGCCTGGCCACCGCGAATGAAGACGGTGCGTTGCCCCAGCAGGCTGGTTTCGTACACATCGCCATAGCGCTCGAAGCGTGAGCGGGCGAAATCAGGATCCCGAAAGAAGGCAAGGGCCTCAAGCACTCCGCTCAGCGCTGGCGTGCTCGGCAGGGGCCGAAGAGTGGCGGGATCGAGGGGCACCGACGAGGTCAGGAGTCGTGCCAACGATGTCGGATCACAGCCGGCACCGCGAAGCGGGGTGAACTGCTGCTTGATGGTGATCCAACGGGTGGCGGTTGGGTTGGGTCGGAAGTGGCGGCAGTCCACCGATGCCTAACGTGCTGCAGATCCGCGGACCATCGCCGTTTTCTCGCCCATCCATTCCAGCTCCCATCCGAGCAAGGCCGAGCTGCTGGCCTGTCTGCCGCCCGAACTGGTTGAGCTCAACCCCCGCAAGGCCTGGACCAGCCTGGGCTGCTCCGTTGCCCTCTCGTTACTGGCCTACGGGCTCGGCACCCAGATCCCCCTGGCGCCTGGCGCGGCCCCCCTCTGGCTGGTCTACTGGCTGATCACCGGCACCGTGGCCATGGGCTGCTGGGTCATCGCCCATGAGTGCGGCCATCACGCCTTTCATCCCAACCGTCGTGTCGAGGCGCTTGTGGGGTTTGTGCTCCACAGCCTGCTGCTTGTGCCTTACTTCAGCTGGCAGCGCAGCCATGCCGTGCACCACGCCCACTGCAACCACCTTGAGGGAGGCGAAACCCATGTGCCGCCGCGGGCGGAATCGAGGACGGGCCGGCTGATTCTCGCGATGAACCAGCGACAGGGAAGCATCCTCTCCGGCATCCGGGCGCTGGTGATCCATCTGCTGCTCGGCTGGCCGCTCTATCTACTCTTCGGCGTGACGGGTGGATCTGACTACGGAGCGCCGACCTCCCACTTCTGGCTTGGGGCACCGTTCCGCAAGGGGCGCAGGCCACTGTTCCCCGACTCCTTCCGCGGATCGATGCTGCGCTCCAATCTCGGCGTGCTGGCGATGCTGGTGCTCCTGGGGCTGGCCGCAATCCAGTGGTCGCCGGCGCGGGTGCTGTGCGTGTATGGCCTGCCCTACCTGGTGATCAACGCCTGGCTGGTGGGGTACACCTGGCTGCATCACACCGATCTCGACATCCCCCACTTTGAGAGTAGCGATTGGACCTGGGCCAAGGGTGCCCTGCAGACGGTGGATCGTCCCTACGGCCCGGTGCTCAACTTTCTCCACCACGGCATTGGGGCCACCCATGTGTGCCACCACATCAACCCCCGCATCCCCCACTACAACGCCTGGCGCGGTACTGCCTTGCTGAGGCAACAGTTCCCGCACTTGGTGCGTTACGACCCCACCCCCATCCATCAGGCGCTGTGGAGGGTCGCCACCCGCTGCTCGGTGGTGCATCAGCCGATCCCTGGTGGCGGCTTTTTCTATCAAGGCTGACGTTTCTTTGGCGAAGATCCAGCTGTGGCAAGGGTTTTGCCTGTGTTTTAGCGTTGCCTCGCAAGCAGGATGTCGCTGGTTCGAACCCGGCACCGGGCATCGCTCTCAGGCAAGCCGTTGCCGGCGAGCGCAGGCCTGTTCGTTCAAGCCAGATCCCAGACCAGTGGATGTCCGGCCCACGTCGTGCGTGCAACGGTCGGCATCGATTGGGCTGGTGGCCGTTATTGGTTCAGACTTGGCCTGCGACGAAGGTGCCCAGTGGTTTTGCAGCGCCAAGCCACAGTGCGACTGCTGCTGATGGCGGGTCTGGCCACGGCGTTTGCGATGGCCTGGCGTCATTTCAGCACGATCCCGCTGTTGGTGGTGGGTCAGCCCCGCGCTGTGGGTCTGCTGCAGCGCGATCGTGAAGCCCCCTTCTTTCGTGCCTTGGCGGCCACGACAGGCTTGCCCTTGCTGATTGATTACAAGACGGCTGATTCCTTTGGCCTCAAAGATGCGTACCAGCTTGAGGCGGTTCGTGACGGACGTATTGATATTGTTTCCCTGCGCTTTATGCAGAACATTGCCAAAGAGCCAAGTCTTGAGGGGATGGATCTGCCTGGGATGATTTCCGACTTCGGCAAAGCTCGCCAGGTTGTCGCTGCCTACGGTCAGACAGTTGATCGCTATCTGCAGCGCACCTACCAGGCGAAGATGCTTGGATTTTGGAGCTTCGGTCCCCAGGTCATGTTCTGCAGGGGATCGATGACTGGCCTGAGGGATCTCAAGGGGAGAAAGGTGCGCGTTGCCAGCCCGGGTTTGGCGCAATTGGTGAGGGCTGTTGGGGGCATCCCCGCCATCCTTCCCTTTGAAGACACAAAGGAGGCCTTGGCTATTGGTCTGGTGGACTGTGCTGTCACCAGCGCTGCATCCGCCAATTTTGCCGGCTGGACTCAGCACACCAGCTATTACTATCCCCTGGCGTTTCAATTCGGCTTCAATGGCTACGCCATTTCTCTCAAGAAATGGAATGAGCTATCGCCTCAGGAGCGCGATCGCCTGGCGCAGGCCTTCCAGGCCTTTGGTGCTGAGCTGTGGCGCTACTCAGAACGCCTGCAGCAGGAGTCGGAGCGCTGCATCCTTGGGGACTCTTGCCGCTTGTTGCGGCCGCATCGGCTGCATCGGGTCAGTGTGTCCAGGGAGGATGTTCGATTTTTGAAGCAGATCTCACGTCAGATCGTCCTGCCCAGTTGGTCGGCTCGTTGCGAGCAGAAGCACCCGAGATGCCGTGTGGATTGGGATCGAACGGTGGCCCCTGTCGTTGAGTTCGATGGCCCAGTGTCCGGCCGGCCGTGACGTCTGTCCATGCTGCCAGCGACGCTCTTGCTGAGCGCGTGCCAAGCACGGTTGCTCTGCAGAGTGTTGGCTTGCTTTCGGCGCTCATTTTCCTGATCAACTCGATCTATGAAGTGCTGGTTATCAATGGCCTTTATCGTTCTCAGTATGTGTTGATCGCGCTTCTGCTGGGCGTTCTCTCCCTCTGGGCTTTCCTGGAGGCTGTTCTGATCCGATCGAATCCCAGTGTGAGGCCCCTGCAGGCCCTGAAGATCGTCCTGGCTGTTCAGATCGGCGTGGTTGCTTTGCGCCATCCGGGTCACTTCCTTCTCCACTCAGGTGGCACGGTCGGACGTGTGATGTCTGCGGCCAGGCCTGAATTCGGGCAGGCCATCCTGTTCCTGCCGGTCTATTTTGTGCTTTTCCTGGCCATCAGTCGATGTTTGATTGATGTCTTCGCCTATGCTGAGCGCACTCGGGCTAACCAGCTGCAGCGGCAGATGGCCCTTCTCAGGCGGGCCGAGGCGGACCTGCAGGCCAGTGAAACGCGTTATCGCAACTTCTTCAATTTGCCACTGGTGGGCACTGTGATTACATCAGTCAGTCAGGGTTGGCTGGCTGTGAATGATCAAACCTGCGCGATTCTCGGCTATGGCCGAGACGAATTGTTTCGCAAAACCTGGTCTGAGCTCACGCATCCAGCTGATCGAGCCGCTGAGGCGACTCAGTTCAAGCGTTTGCTGGACGGTGCCATTGAAGGCTTTCAGCTCGAGAAGCGCTTTATCCGCAAGGATGGAACAATTCTCCACGCGCTCGTGGCGGGTGGCTGCACGTCGATCCGGGAAGGGCAGTCTGACGTGATTCATCTCAATATCATCGATATCAGTGATCGCAAGCGGGTTGAATCGGCGTTGGCGGCTGCTCAGGCCCGTGCAAGGGCGTTGGAAGATCAGCAGCGAGCCCAGTTGGAGCAAAAGCTGAAGACCAGTCTGACCGCCGCTGCCGTGGTGCATGAAATCCAGCATCCCCTGGCTGCGATTCGGCTCAACTGTTCTCTGGCGGAGGAGGCGCTCCGGCAGCTGCCCAGCGCAGTCATTCCCGATGGGCTCCGAGCTCAGCTCAGCCAACTCGCCGTGGATGGTCATCAGCTATCGACGATGATGGAGCGCATGCGCATGCTCTTGCGCAACGTGGAGACCGTCCCCACTCCTCTTGATCTCACGAACCATATTCACAGCGCCATCGCCTATCTGCGCCGGGATCTGCAGCGCCATCAGGTGGCCTACACCAGTGAGGGATTGGAGGGGCCTTGCCCGCTTCTGGGCGATGGTGCCCAGCTGCAAACCGCGGTGCTGAATCTGATTCGCAATGCCATTCAGGCCATGGAGCAGCAGCCTGCTGCCAGTCGCCGCCTGTTGATTGCGTTGCGGCGCCATCCCGACCACGTGCGGATTCTGGTGGCGGACAGTGGCCCTGGCTTTCCTGATGACTACAGCGGCGACACCAGCTGGGAGCTGCTCAAGAGCACCAAGGCCAGCGGGATGGGGATCGGACTGTTTCTGGTGCAGACGGCCACCACCAATCACACGGGGCGGTTGTGCATCGGCAGGAGCGCTGTTCTGGGCGGCGCCGAGGTGGTGATGGATCTGCCCTGTCCTCAGGCTGGGTGACGCTGCGCTGCCCGTGCTCGCCGGAACATGGTGAAACCGGAAACGAGCAGCAGCCCCAGCCCCAGCCCCAACCCCATCGCCAACACGTCGAGGGGCACTTGGGCTTCCCCTACGGCTGGCGGAGCCGTTGCCAGGCCTCCTGCGGATCCACCCCGCGGTGACAGAGGTTCACCCAGTCGCGCAGGTCGCCCAGCCAGTCGTCCTGATCGAGGCCATGGGCGGCGGGACTGCCGCTGGTGTGGGGATGGGTGAAGCGGTTGGCGCGGTGCTGGTGCTGGGCCGGGGCCATGGGGCTTAGGTGGGGACACACCTCAGCGTTCCCATGTGCTCAGCTCCTCGCTCAGTTGCCAGAGCCGCTGGCGCTGGGCGGCGTTCTGGGCGGCGTTGGCGATGCGGCAGCGCACCGGATGGCCCTTGAGATTGGCCAGGCCGCCGGGGCCGTAGAAGTCGCCGCCCCGGGCGTCCGGGGCCACGGCGGCATACAGCTGTGGCAGGGCTCCCATGGCCGCACTCTGGAACAGGGGATCCATCAGCCGGTAGGCCACCCCCTCCAGCCGCGAGCCGCGGGAGGCCACCGAGGTGGGCTGCAGGTTGGTGCGGGCCAGCCCCGGGTGGGCCGCCAGCGACAGCACGCCGCTGCCGGAGGCCTCCAGCCGCTGGTGCAGCTCCAGGGCGGTCATCACATTGGCGAGTTTGCTCTGGGCGTAGGCGACCCAGGCGTCGTAGCGGTGTTCCCCCTGCAGGTCGTCGAAGGCGATGCGGCCGAAGTAGTGGGCTCCCGAGCTCACGTGCACCACCCGGGCGCCGGCTCGCTGCTCCAGCAGCGGCAGCAGGGCTCGGGTGAGGGCGAAGTGGCCGAGGTGATTCACGGCGAACTGCAGTTCCAGCCCCTGGCGGCTCAGCAGCCGTGGCGGCGCCATTACGCCGGCGTTGTTGATCAGCAGATCCAGCTGGCCGTACTGCTCCGCCACCTGCCTGGCGGCCCGGTTCACGCTGGCCAGGTCGGCCAGGTCGAGCTCGAGCACATCGATGCCGGCGCGGGCCAGGGGCAGGAGCGCCTGGCGAGCCTGCTCGCCCCGCTGATGGCTGCGGCAGGCCAGCAGCACCGTGGCGCCCCGGCTGGCCAGGACCCGGGCCGTTTCCAGGCCCAGGCCGCTGTTGGCGCCGGTGATCAGGGCCACGCGACCGCTCTGGTCGGGTGTGTCGGCCTCGGTCCAGGGCACGGGGTCAGGAAGCGCTCAGCTCTCCCATCGTGTCGCCCGCAGCTCCAGCAGCGTGGGCCCCACCCAGTAGCTGCCCGGATCGTGCCCGGCTGCGGCGATCTCCGCCGCGGCTTGTTGGGCATCGGCTTCGTCCCACAGCCCCAGGGCCTGCAGCTGGCGGCCGTACACGGCCACGAAGGCCTCCAGCCACTGGGCGGCCATGGATCCAGATCGGCCCAGCACCGGCAGGGGCCGCAGCTCCTCGATCCGCAGGCCCCGGGCCGCCAGCAGCGACGGCAGACGCCGGTTCACATCCGGATCCCCGCCGGCTTGTCGGAAGCTGCGCTGCACCGCCTGCCCGAAGCGGGCGATGGCGTCTCCGTGGGGATGCAGCGCGAAGGTGTCCCAGTGCAGGTATTCGTGGAACAGCACCTGGCCGCCCGGCCGCAGGGCCAGGGGCAGCGGGTCGAGCAGGGGCTCCAGCTCGGGCAGGAACATCGCCACCCACCGGCACCACACCAGATCGGCCTCGGCCCGGGGCAGCGGATCCCGCAGCAGGTTGTGCTGGCGCAGCTCCAGCTGCACCAGGCCCTCAGCCTCGGCCATCGCCTGGCCCGCGGCCACGTAGCTCGAACTCAGCTCCAGCCCCAGCACACGGCCGTTGGGCCCAACCCCGCGGGCCAGCTCGATGGCGGCGAATCCCGGGCCGGACCCCAGATCGAGCACCCGCTGGCCGGGGCTCAGTCCAGCCCGTTGCCAGGCCGCCAGGGCCTGGGGCAGCCACAGCTCATGCTGGAGGCGCAGTCGCTCCAGTTCCTCGGCGTGACAGCCCAGGATGTAGGGGTCTGCGGCCATCCGGCGCGGCTCAGTCTTCCGGGAACAGCAGCGCGGCCAGTTCGTCGGCATCCACGTCGTAGACGCGGGCCAGGCTGGTCTCGATGGCGGAGGTCACTTCGCCGGGCAGAAAGCGCATGGCGTTCAGCGCGTCCTCCGTGATCTCGTCGGTGAGCAGGGTCTCGTCGCCGCCGAGTTTCTCGTCGTTGATCACGGCCATCACCCAGCTCTGGTAGGCATAGACCAGATCGGAGAACTCCAGGTCGGGATCGTTGAAGTCCAGGGCCATGGGTGCGGCAGGCGCATGCCTCCGCAGTTTGCCCGCTGGCGGGGAAGATGGCAGACATGAATGCCACGAACCTGCAGGCCACCCTGTTCGACTTCGCCATCGGCGAGCTGGTGCGCCAGCACCGCGAGAGCTTCCAGCCGCTGTGGACCACCGAGAGCTGGGCCAAGCTGATGATCTGGCTGTCGCTGAACTGTGGCTGCAGCGGCGATCGGGAGGGGCTGGAGGCCTTCGCGGCCGCCCTGGGGCCCGTGATCACGGCACGGATGCGGCGCACGTTCTTCGAGCGGGCCCTGGAGGATCTCGATCTGCAGGTGTTGGCCGACCCGGCGGAGCAGCAGGTGCTGGTGATGCCGCTGGGGCCGACTGTGCCCCTGGAGCTGCCGCTGGTGGCCCAGGCCCTGGAGCGGGTGGGGCTGAGCGAGCGGGTGGCGGAGGACCACAGCCGCTGGCAGAGCCTGGATGCCGTGGTGGCCATCCCCTGGAGCGCGCCATGCGCCTGATCGGCTCCTATCGCAACGCCGGCTTCGAGGCCCTGGCCGACGGCGTGATGGCCTTCTTCGATCGACGGTCGGATCTGCAGCGCCCCGGCGTGGCCTTTGGCCCCGATGGCCAGGGTGCCGCCGCTGAACCGGCGAAGGTGTCCACCGACATCAGCCTGGTGGCGATCGATCGCAGCGACCCGGAAGCGTTCGCTCTTGCGGAGGTGATCCTGCGGGGGGTGAACGCGGCCCTGGGGCAGTACCTGAAGCAGCGGCCGCTGCTGCGGGAGTGTTGCCCGGAACAGAGCCTGTTCGTGAACCCGATCTTCAACCTGCAGCGCTACGCCCCTGGCGAGGGTTTCAAGCGCTGGCACTGCGACTGGACCCTGAGCACGGAGGCCACCGAGCCCCAGGCGCGGGTGCTGGCCTGGATTCTCTATTGCAACTCCCTGCCCGATGGCGGCACCGAGTTCCACTGGCAGGAGCACCACGAGGAGGCGGAGCGGGGCAAGCTGCTGATTTTTCCGGCGGGGGTGTCGCACATCCACCGGGGCCGGGTGAGCCAAGAGCACACCAAGACCATCGCCACCGGCTGGATCAACGCCGGCACCCTGGAGGACTACCTGCAGCGCCTCGCGGCCTGAGCCGCGCAGCGATTCGCAACGCGGCCCGCTTTGCGAGCATGGGCTGATTGCCCGTGCCGCCGCCGCTTTGACCGACGCCGTGACCATGCCTGCCCCTGCTGACGCGGCCCTGCCCAAGACCTACGACCCGGCTGGCACCGAGAGCCGCTGGCAGCAGGCCTGGGAGAGCAGCGGCGCCTTCCACCCCGATCCGAAGGCCCCTGGCGAGCCGTTCTCGGTGGTGATCCCGCCGCCGAATGTGACCGGCAGCCTGCACATGGGCCACGCCTTCAACACGGCCCTGATCGACACGATCGTGCGCTTCCAGCGCCTGCAGGGCAGGAACGTGCTCTGCCTGCCCGGCACCGACCACGCCTCGATCGCCGTGCAGACGATCCTCGAGAAGCAGCTCAAGGCCGAGGGCAAGCGCAAGGAAGACCTGGGCCGCGAGGCATTCCTGGAGAAGGCCTGGGCCTGGAAAGCCGAGAGCGGCGGCACGATCGTGGGCCAGCTTCGCCGCCTGGGCTATTCGGTGGACTGGCAGCGGGAGCGCTTCACCCTCGATGCCGGCTGCAGCGCCGCGGTGATCGAGGCCTTCAACCGCCTGCACGAGCAGGGACTGATCTACCGGGGTGAATACCTGGTGAACTGGTGCCCCGCCTCGGGCTCGGCGGTGAGCGATCTGGAGGTGGAGATGAAGGAGGTGGACGGCCACCTCTGGCATTTCCGCTACCCCCTGAGTGCTGGCCCCGCTGCCGATGGCCGCACCCACCTGGAGGTGGCCACCACCCGGCCGGAAACCCTGCTGGGCGACACGGCGGTGGCGGTGAACCCCAAGGACCCGCGCTACGCCGAGCTGGTGGGCCAGACCCTCACCCTGCCGCTCGTGGGCCGCACGATTCCGATCGTGGCCGACGACCACGTGGACGCGGAGTTCGGCACCGGCTGCGTGAAGGTGACCCCCGCCCACGACCCCAACGACTTCGCCATCGGCCAGCGCCACGACCTGCCGCTGATCACGGTGATGAACAAGGACGGCTCGATGAACGAGGCCGCCGGCCGCTTCGAGGGGCTGGATCGCTTCGAGGCCCGCAAGGCCGTGGTGGCGGCCATGGAGGCCGAAGGCTTCCTGGTGAAGGTGGAGGCCTACCGTCACAGCGTGCCGTTTTCGGATCGCGGCAAGGTGCCGGTGGAGCCGCTGCTCTCCACCCAGTGGTTCGTGAAAACGGAGCCCCTGGCCGCCCGTTGCCGTGAGGCGCTGGAGAACGCGGACCCCCGCTTCGTGCCGGAGCGCTGGAGCAAGGTGTATCGCGACTGGCTCACCGACATCCGCGACTGGTGCATCAGCCGTCAGCTGTGGTGGGGCCACCGCATCCCCGCCTGGTTCGTGGTGAGCGAAACCGGCGGCACGATCACCGACAGCACGCCCTATGTGGTGGCCCGCGATGAGGCGGAGGCCCGCAGCAAGGCGGAAGCCCAGTTCAGCGGTGGCACCCACGCCCATCCCGTGGTGCTGGAGCAGGACCCCGACGCCCTCGACACCTGGTTTTCCAGCGGCCTGTGGCCCTTCTCCACCCTCGGCTGGCCCGATGAGGGCGCCGCCGATCTGGCCCGCTGGTATCCCACCAGCGTGCTGGTGACGGGCTTCGACATCATCTTTTTCTGGGTGGCCCGGATGACGATGATGGCCGGCGCCTTCACCGGCCAGATGCCCTTCCGGGACGTTTACATCCACGGCCTGGTGCGGGATGAACACAACCGCAAGATGAGCAAGTCGGCCGGCAACGGCATCGACCCGCTGCTCTTGATCGATCGCTACGGCGCCGATGCCCTGCGCTTCGCCCTGGTGCGCGAGGTGGCGGGCGCGGGGCAGGACATCCGCCTCGACTACGACCGCCAATCCGACACCTCCGCCACGGTGGAGGCCTCGCGCAACTTCGCCAACAAGCTCTGGAATGCCACCCGTTTCGCCCTGATGAACCTGGGCGGCGAGACGCCGGCCTCGCTGGGTGAACCGGATCCTGCCGCGCTGCAACTGGCCGACCGCTGGATCCTCTCGCGCCTGGCGCGGGTGAACCGGGAAACGGCGGAGCGCTACGGCAGCTACGGCCTGGGGGAGGCGGCCAAGGGCCTCTATGAGTTCGCCTGGAACGAGGTGTGCGATTGGTACCTGGAGCTGATCAAGCGGCGGCTGCAGGACCCGGCACAACAGCGCACCGCCCGCCAGGTGCTGGCCAAGGTGCTGCAGGAGCTGCTGGTGATGCTCCACCCGCTGATGCCGCACCTGAGCGAGGAGCTCTGGCATGGCCTCACCGGCGAGAGCGAGATCACCTTCCTGGCCCTGCAGCGCTGGCCGGCCCTCGATGCCGCCGCCCTCAACGACGCGCTGGAGGCCAGCTTCGCCGAGCTGATCGAAGCGATCCGGGTGGTGCGCAACCTGCGGGCGGTGGCGGGTCTCAAGCCCAGCCAGGGTGCGCCGGTGCAGTTCGTGACCGGCCGCGGCGAGCTGGCCGCCCTGCTGCAGGAGGCCACGGCCGACATCACCGCCCTCACCCGCGCCGAGAGCGTGGCGGTGCTGGATCCCGCCGCCGCTGAGGCCGCCCGCGGCCAGCGGGCCCTTGCCGGTGTGTGCGGCGAGCTGCAGGTGCTGCTGCCGATCGAGGGCCTGGTGGATCTCGACGCCCTGCGCGGCCGCCTGGAGAAGGATCTGGCCAAGGCCGAGAAGGAGATCGCCGGCCTGGCGGGCCGTCTCGCCAACCCCAACTTCGCCGGTAAAGCCCCGCCGGCAGTGGTGGCCGAGTGCAAGGCCAACCTGGCGGAGGTGGAAGCCCAGGCGGAGCTGGCGCGCAAGCGATTGGCGGAGCTGGGCTGAACGTCAGCTGGCCGGAGTCTTGTTCCCAGGCCTCAGGGCTGGGTTGCCGTGCCGGCGGTCAGCCGGTGCAGGGAGCTGTAGTCGAGGTCGTCGAGGCCGGCGGCGGTGGCCTGCGCCAGCAGCTGGGCCAGGCAGCCGAGTCCCTCGGTGTTGAGGCCGGCGCCGGTGGCGGCCTGCAGGAACAGCTGCAGGTCCTTGCGCAGGTGGGCGGTGGGAAAGTTGGGGTTGGCGTAGTCGTCGGCCAGTTCCTTGGCCAGCTTCTTGTCGAAGGTGGGGGCGTAGAGGGCGCTGGCGCGCAGGATCGCCATGAACGCCTCCACCTCCACGCCGCCCCGCTGCACCAGGTGCAGGCTGAGGCTGAAGCTGTGGGTGAGGCTGGCGATCAGCTGGTTGAGGGCCAGCTTGGTGGTGAGCGCTGCCCCCACCGGCCCGAGGTGGTGGGCCTCGCCGCCCAGATCCCGCAGCACCGGTTGGGCCCGCTCCAGGACAGAGGCGCTGCCGCCCGCCATCAACTGCAGGCTGCCGGCCAGGGCCTCCGGCTTGCTGCCCAGCACCGGCAGCTCCAGCAGCTCGGCGCCCCGCTGGGCCAGGCCGGTGGCCAGAGCCTGGCTTTCTTCGGGCGCGATCGTGGCCACCTGCAGCACCAGCCGGCCGGCCAGGGCTGCACCGGCCTGCTCCAGCAGCACGGCGCTGGTGGTGGCACCGTCGCTGAGCACGGTGATCACCAGGGGGCTGGCGGCCACGGCCTCGGCCGGCGTGGCTGCGGCCCGGGCCCCCAGGGCCAGCAGGGGGGCGCAGCGCTCCGGGTTGCGGTTCCACACCGTGAGCGCGTGGCCGCAGCGCAGCAGCCGCTCGCCGATGGCGCCGCCCAGCAGACCGGTGCCCAGCAGGCTGATCTCCATCGCGGGCTCCCGGCAGCGGCGCCCAAACTACCGGCGGCGGTGGCGCGCTCCAGCAGCTGGGCTTCAGCCGCCGGCCACCAGCCGCCCGTCGTCGAGGTTCACCACCCGGTCAGCGATGTCGATGATCTTGTTGTCGTGGGTCACCATCACGATTGCCGCCCGCTGCTCGTCGGCCAGGCGGCGGAACAGCTCCACCGCCATCCGGCCCGAGTCCTTGTCGAGGGCGGCGGTGGGCTCGTCGGCCAGCAGCAGCTGGGGCTGGGGCGCCAGGGCGCGGGCGATCGCCACCCGCTGCTTCTGGCCGCCGGAGAGCTTTTCCGGGTAGTAGCTGGCCCGCTCGGCCAGACCCACATCGGCCAGCAGTGCGGCGCAGCGCTCATCCATGGCTGGCCGGCCGCGATCCAGCCAGTTGGGGTGCACCTCCAGCCCCACCCGCACGTTCTCCAGGGCGTTCAGATACGGCAGCAGGTTGTGGGCCTGGAAGATGAAGCCCACCTGGCGCCGCAGCCGGGTGAGGGTGGCCCGCTCGGCGTGCAGCAGTTCGGCGCCGAGGATCCGCAGGTTGCCGCTCTGGGCCGCCCGCAGCCCGCCCAGCATGGTGAGCAGGGTGGTCTTGCCGGAGCCGGAGGGGCCGGTGAGGATCACGATCTCGCCGGGGTGCACGCTCAGGTTGATGTCGTGCAGCACCGGCTTGGCCGCGCCCGCCTCCTCGAAGGCGTGGTCGAGGTGCTCCACCGTGATCAGCGGGGCCAGCGGATCCGCCATGGTCAGAAGATCTCCGCCGGATCGAGGCGGCGCAGCTTGGCGGTGGCCAGCCAGCCCGAGAGGCCGCACACGCCCAGGGTGAAGGCGAACACCAGCACCGCCCGGCCGGCCGTCATCACCACCATCAGCGAGGTGGAGCGGGCCAGGAAGCTGTAGAGCCCCAGCGAGAGCAGCAGGCTGGGGGCGAAGGCCAGCAGCGCCAGGATCAGCGATTCCTGCAGGATGATCCCCACCACGAAGCCATCGCTGTAGCCGATCGCCTTGAGGGTGGCGTACTCGGCCAGGTGATCGCCCACGTCGGAGTAGAGGATCTGATACACGATGATCCCGCCCACCACCAGGCCCACCAGCACCCCCAGGCCGAAGATCAGCCCGAAGGAGGTGTTGCGGCGCCAGTAGGCCACCTCGGCGGCGGCCAGCTCCTCGATGGTGAACACCTTCACCGAGGGATCGAGGAAGGTGGCCAGGGTGGCCTTCACCCGCAGCGGGTCCACCCCCGGCTGCAGCTGGATCACCCCCATCTGGATGTCGTCGGCGCTCTGGTTGGGGAAGTAGTTCTTGAAGTTGGTGCTGGATGTCACCAGGTTGATGTCGGCGGCGAAGGTGAGCCCCAGCGAGAACAGTCCGGTCACCACCGCCCGCACACCGCCCAGCTCGCTCTCGTAGCGGCCCTCGCGGCGCACGGTGTCGGCCACCGGCCCGGCATTGGCCTTGGAGCGGATGTCGAACAGCAGGGCGTCGCCGCGCTGCAGCAGCAGTGGATCGCTCGCCAGCTCCGGGATTCGCAGACCCGGATTCTCCGGCGCGATGCCGAACACCAGGGCCTGCTTCTGCTGGCGCGTGTCGCGGTTGAGCCACTCGCTCAGGCCCAGATACAGGGGCGTCACCGCCTTCACCCCCTCCACCCCCAGGGCCTGGGTGAGGCGGGCGCGGGGGAAGTTGAGCTGCTCGCCCAGGTAGAGGTAGCGGCCGCTCACCATCACCAGCTCGCCGTTGATCCGCTGGATCGGCCGCTTCTGGCTGTCGTAGAGCCCGCCCGAGAGGCCCAGCTGGAAGAACACCAGCACATTGGCGAAGCTCACCCCGGCGATGGCGGCCGCCAGGCGCATCGGCCGGTGGATCGCCTGGCGCCAGGCCAGGGGCGTGCGGCGCAGCAGCGCTGGGGGCTTCATCGCGGGTTCGGCCGCGAGAGGCTGTCCTGTCCGCGCCGCTGCTGGTCCACCAGCTGCTCCAGCCGCTGACGCTGCTGCCGCAGCTGCTCGGCGCTGAGGGGATCGAACAGCACGTTCACCTGCAGGTAGTTGATGGCGCTGGCCACGGCGGCCGCCTCGGGCCCCAGGCCGATCTTCACCTCAAACACGCGCCGGTCGAGGTTTTCACCCGCCTGGCCGCTGAACACGCTCTGGCGGCTCACCTGGCGGGCGATGTCCACCACCTTGCCCTGCATCTGCTTGCCGGGGAAGCCGTCGGCGCTGATCACCGCCCGCTGGCCGAGGGTGATGCCGGCCCGGTCGGTCTGGTACACCTCGGCGATCACCCCCATGCGGCTGCTGTCGCCGATCTCCAGGATGCCGTCATCGCCCACCTTGTCGCCGGGGTAGGCATTGATCTTGAACACCGTGCCGGCGAACGGGGCGCGGATCACGGCCTTGGCCAGCTCGGCCTGGTCGCGGGCGAGGGTGGCGCGCTTCTCCTCCAGCTCCGCCCGCAGCGTGGCCTCATCGCGCTCGGCCTGCTCCAGGTTGGCGCGGCTGGTGCTCTCGATCGTGATCCGCCGGTCGCGCACCTCGGCGCTGCTGGCCCCCTGCTCGTAGAGCTGGCGGTAGCGCCGCAGCTCCACGACTGCCTGGGCCAGTTCAGCCCGGTAGCGGCTGATCACGCTGGCCTGGGCCGTGAGCTTGCGCTCGGCCACCTGCACCGCCGCCTGGGCCTCCCGCACGCTGCGATCGAGGCTCTCGGCGCTGTCCATCACCGCCAGCACCTGGCCCTGGTTCACCTGCTGGCCCTCCTTCACCCGCAGCTCGCGCACGGCGTCGTTGCTGAGGGCGGCCGGCACCGACAGCTTCACCACCCGGTCGAGGGGCTCCACCCGCCCCAGGGCGGCGATGCGGCGGGGCAGGGGCTGCTGGTGCCGCGCCTGGGCTTCGCGGCGCTGCTGCCGCTGGCGCTCGGCCACGGCGATGCCGCCGGCCACCAGCAGGAGCACCACCAGGCCGGGGGCCAGCCAGCGCCTCCAGCCCCGCTTCGGGTCGCCTGAGGGCAGCACCGCCATGGCCACGGATCAGGGAGATCCCGTTCTAGTGGGCCGGCGCCGTTGCGGCCACGCCAGACTCCTGGGCAGCCCGTGGTGTCGTGATGGCCCGGTTGCACTCCTGGAACCCGCGGGCCTGGCTGGCGCTGCTGCTGGTGGGGGAGGGCGCCACGCGCCTGCCCCAGCTGCCGGCCGCCAGTGGGGCCCGCTACGGCGCCGCCGATCAGGAGTTCTGGATCAAGGGCGATCGGGCCAGCTGGCGCCTTGGGGCAGCGCCGCCGCTGGCCTGCGGTCCCCGGCCCTGAGGCGAACCATGCCCGATCTCTCCGCCTGGCTCGATCCACTGGTGCCCGCCCTGCAATCGCCGCTGGGGGCGGTGGCCTTCGTGCCCCTCTATGCCCTGTGGGTCACGCTGCTGCTGCCGGGGGTGTGGGCCTCGATGCTGGCCGGTGCGCTCTATGGCCCCTGGTGGGGCAGCCTGCTGGTGTTCGTGGGGGCCTGTCTGGGGGCGGAGGCGGCCTTCCTGCTGGGCCGCACCTGGCTGCGGCAGTGGGCCCGGCGACGCCTGGCCGCTGTGCCCCGGGTTCTGGCCGTGGAGGAGGCCGTGAGCCGCGAGGGGCTGAAGCTGGTGCTGCTCACCCGCCTGTCGCCGGCCTTTCCCTTCAGCCTGCTGAACCTGGCCTACGGGCTGAGTGAGGTGAGCTGGCGCGACTACTCGATCGGTCTGATCGGCATCCTGCCGGGCACGATCCTGTTCTGCGGCCTCGGGGCCCTGGCCGGCGATGTGGCCCGCTTTGGAGCGGTGCTCTCCGGCCAGGCGGATGCCGGCACCTGGGCCCTGCGGCTGGTGGGCCTGGCGGCCACGCTGGCTTCGGTGTGGCTGGTGGGCCGGGCGGCGCAACGGGCACTCCAGGGTGGTGATCAGCCCTGATCTGGAGCGGTCCGCCGCCAGTCCCGCAGGGCGGCGATCGCCACGAACCAGGCCAGCCGCAGCTGCGCCAGCCATCCCTGCCGCGCGGCGAGTTCGGTGTATTTCGCCCGGCCGCACTCGGTTTTGATCCAGCGGTAGGCGCTGGGTTGCCGCTGGCTCATCGGGACCGCTCCGGGCCCACACACGCTACGGACCAGGGCAGGGCCATGCTGGAGAGACCTCCCGCTGGAGCTGCCCATGTCCCGTTCTCTGTTTCGCCCCGCCCTGCGCTGAGGCCTCAGGCGGCGCTGGCGGGCTGCTCCAGCAGCGCCCGCAGCGCCGCCTCATCCAGCACCGCCACCCCCAGGGCCTCGGCCTTGCTGAGTTTGCTGCCGGCCTCCTCGCCGGCCACCACGTAGCTGGTCTTCTTGCTCACCGAGCCGCTCACCTTGCCGCCGGCCGCCTCGATCAGGGCCTGGGCCGCGCTGCGGCTCAGGGAGGGCAGGGTGCCGGTGAGCACGAAGGTGCAGCCGGCCAGGGGCGCCGCCTCACCGCTGCCCGCGCCGCCCGCTGCCGCTCGCTCCGCTTCGCTGGCCGCCAGGGGGAACCCCAGGCGCTCCAGCTGCTCCAGCAACCGCTGGTTGGCCGGCGTGGCGAACCACTGCTGCAGCGATTGGGCGATCTCGCCGCCGATGCCGTACACAGCCGTGATCAGCTCCGGCGTGCCTTCGGCTGCCGTCGCCAGCTCCGCGGCGCTGGGGAAGGCCTTGGCCAGGGCCTTGGCGTTCACCTCACCCACATGGTGGATACCCAGGCCGTAGAGCTGGCGGTGCCAGGGCTGGGCCTTTGAGGCGGCCAGGGCCGCCACCAGGTTTTCGGCCGATTTGGCGCCCATCCGATCCAGGCTTGCCAGTAGGGCCGCGTCCAGGCCGTAGAGATCGGCGATCGAGCGCACCAGGCCCCGATCCACCAATTGTTCAATCAACTTGGCCCCCAGGCCATCCACATCCAGGGCCCCCTTGCTCACCCAGTGGCGCAGGGCGCCCCGCAGGATCGCCGGGCAGCTGCTGTTCACGCAGCGGGTGGCGGCTTCGCCCTGCTCCCGCACCAGCTCCGAGCCGCACTCGGGGCACACGTGGGGCAGTTCCAGTCGCCTTGCTCCGGCCGGCCGCAGCTCGCTGAGCACCCGCACCACCTCGGGAATGATCTCGCCGGCCTTGCGCACCACGATCGTGTCGCCGGCGTGGAGGTCGAGTTCGGCCAGCCGATCGGCGTTGTGCAGGGTGGCGCGGCCCACGCTGGTGCCGGCCAGGGGCACCGGCTCGAACTCGGCCACGGGGGTCACCACGCCGGTGCGGCCCACCTGGCAGGCCAGGCGCAGCAGCTTGCTGGGGGCCTCCTCGGCCGGGTACTTGAGGGCGATGGCCCAGCGGGGGGCCTTCTGGGTGAAGCCGGCGGCATCCTGCAGGCGCAGGTCGTTGAGCTTCACCACCACGCCGTCGGTGGCGTAGGGAAGGCCGCGGCGGCCCGTGTCCCAGCTGGTGAAGAAGGCCTCCACCGCCGCCAGATCCGGCAGCAGCGCCGCGTTGGGGTTCACCTTGAAGCCGGCGGTCTGCAGCCACTGCAGGCTCTCCCACTGGCTGGTGGGCCTGGGCGGATCGCCTGCCCCCGGCTGCCAGTCGTCCGGCAGGTGCAGGGTGTAGGCGAAGAAATCGAGGCGCCGCGCCGCCACCACCCGTGGATCCAGCTGCCGCAGGGTGCCGGCGCAGGCGTTGCGGGGGTTGGCGAACAGGGCCTCGCCGCGGCCCTGCCGCTCGGCGTTGATGGCGGCAAAGGTGGCATCGGGAATCAGGGCCTCGCCACGCACCTCCACCCACTCCGGCGGGTTCTCGAGCTGCAACCGCAGCGGCACGCTCTGGATCGTGCGCACGTTGGCGGTGATCTCCTCGCCCTGGCTGCCGTCGCCGCGGGTGGCGGCCCGCAGCAGCAGGCCTTCCCCGTAGCTGAGGGCCAGGGCGTTGCCGTCGATCTTGAGCTCCCCCACCATCGGCAGCGCCGCGGGGGGCTCGCGGTCGAGCACCTTCAGCAGGCGGGCGTACCAGGCCTCCAGCTCCTCGAGGTTGAAGGCGTTGTCGAGGCTGAGCAGGCCGATGCGGTGGGCCACGCTCTGGAAGCCGTCGGCCGGCGTGCCGCCCACCCGCTGTGTGGGGCTGTCGGGCGTGACCAGCTCCGGGTGGGCCAGCTCCAGCTCCAGCAGCTCCCGGTAGAGCCGGTCGTACACCGGATCCTCCATCTCGGGAGCATCGAGCACGTAATAGGCGTGGGCCGCCCGGCTGAGCAGGCGGCGGAGTTCGCGGGCGCGCGCCTGCTGGATTGCGGTGCTGGAGCTCACGGGGGCTGGATCAGGCGGCCGCCAGTTTCTGGATGCGGTCGATGCGCCAGTCGTCGTCCACCTTCACGAAGGTGAAATCGAGCGGCAGCTCCTCGTTGTTCTCGGCCTTGAGCTTCACCGTGAGGATGATCTGGTCTTCCTGGATCCGGGGCCGGCCAGACTTGAGGTTGTTGTACTTGTTCAGTTTCAGGCCCGCCAGGAACTGCAGAAACTGCTTGCGGTTCACGTGGGAGCGGTAGTTCTTGGTGGTGATCAGGTAGGCGGCGTCGATGCGTCCGGAGGCCACCTGGGTGAAGAACTGCTTGATCACCGGGTTGATGCCCCGGGCATTCAGCACCAGCTTCACGGCGCTGATGGTCCAGTAAAGGAGCAGGGTGCCGGCGCCCGCCGCCAGGGCCTTGGTGCCGATCTGCTGTACCAGCCCCATGTCCAGGTCCATCGCCTCGGTTCCGTTGTTTCGGGTTCCAGAGTCTGACGGACGACCCCGCCAGAATGCGCCCTGGCTCACGATTTCCGCCGGCGTGCCCCTCGCTCCGCTGCTGCCGCTGTTCCACCGGCTCAACCGCGAGCATTTCGATGGCGCCCTGGCCCCGGATGGCCAGAGCCTGGTGGCCGTGCGCTGGAGCGATGGCCGCATGCGCCGCAGCGCGGGGTTGTATCGCTTCGGCCCGGGCATCAGTGAGATCGTGCTGTCGCGGCCGCTGCTGGAACCGCTGCCCCAGGAGGCCACCACCAGCACCCTCTGCCACGAGATGATCCACGCCTGGATCCACCGGGTGCTGGGGGTGAGCGATGAGGCCCATGGCCCCCGCTTCCGGGCCCGGATGGCGGCCATCAATGCCGCCCAGAGCGCCTTCGAGGTGAGCGTGCGCCATCGCTTCCCACTGCCGGCCCGGCCGGCCCGCTGGATCGCCCGTTGCCCCAGTTGCGGCCTGGAGGCCCCCTACCGGCGCCGGGTGCAGGGCATCGCCTGCCGGATCTGCTGCGAGCGCTTCCACGGCGGCCGCTGGAGTGCCCGCTACCAGCTGGTGTTCGAGGCCGCCGCCGCCTAGGTTGCGCCCCATGACCATCTTCCTCTGGGTGCTGCAGTTCAGCGGTGTCGGCATCGCCCTGGTGGGGATGGGCCGCGACCGCTGGCTGCGCTTCCGTCGCCTCGGCCGCTGAAGCGCCCTTAATCTGCGGCCATGGTCGATCCATCGCGCCCCACCCCCCGCTCCAATCGCCGCGGTGATCCGCGCTTCGAGGATCGCCTGGAGGGCCGGCTGGATCAGTGGATGGCGGCGGGACGGCAACTGGTGGATGGGGTGGCCGGGGCTCGCCCGGGCTCGCGTCCGTCAGCGCGGGGAGCCGGCTCCCGGGCCGGATCGGGGCCGCGCCTCGATGGCCTGGGCCGCTGGGTGGAGAACAAGCTCGACTGGCTGCTGGAAGACGAGGAGGGCTGGCGCGAGTCGTGGGAGCAGCCCGCCGCGCCGGTGCGCGAACGCGAACGCGAGAGCGAGTGGCCCACCCCCCGCCAGCCCCGTTCAGCCCGTCAGCCCCTGGAGGCCATCTCGCGCCGGGTGACGCCCCAGCTGCCGCCCCGGGCCGCCAGCCCCAGCGATGCCTGGCCCGACGACGACAGCTTCAGCGTCAACCGCTGGCGCCGTGAGGCGGCTCCCAATCCGAACCCGAACCCGGACCCCCAGCCCCCTGCGGCGGGATCCGGCCGGGCGTTGCCCCGCTCGACGCGCCGCCGCTGAAGCCCTCGGGGCTGGCCGGCCCCAGCCAGTGTTCCAGTTGCGGTGAGAACACCTCGCGGATCACCGTGAACTCCCTGCCGCCCCGGAAGAAGCGGTAGTGCCGGCTCCAGTAGGGGCCGCCCTGGCCGAAGCCCCGTTCCAGCCAGGGGGCCTCCACCCGTGCCAGGCCGTCCACCTCCCGGTAGAGCTCGGCCCGCTCGGCGGTGAGGCTGCGCCAGATCGGCTGGTTGCGCTGGCGCAGGTGCTGCTCCGCCTGGGCCTGGTTCCACCAGCTCTCCGCCCAGGCCAGGGTGTGGCTGCCGCAGCGCAACCACACCTGCCGCCGCAACAGCGGCAGATCCAGCTCGGCCACCTCCGCGGGTGCCTCCTCGCCGGGATTGGGGTCGGGGGCCATGGCGATCACCTCCACCTCCACCGGCAGGCCGGTGAGGGATTGCAGGTGGCGGGTTGGGCTGCCATCGCCCAGCAGCAGCAGCCGCCAGGGGCCGCTCAGGGGCTGGCGCTCGGCCAGCTCAGCGGCCTGGCCTGCTGCCACGGCGGCGGAGCTGGCCTGCCACAGCGGTCGCGGCGACGGCCACAGCAGGGTTGAGGTTGCGCCCATTGGAGCCGCTCAGAAGCCACTGCTGATGCTGATGCGTCGGCTCACCCCACCGCGTTCGATCACGGCCGAATCGGTGGAGGTGGCCTGCAGCCGCCAGCCGCTGCCGCCGATCGATTCGCCCACCAGGGCATTGGTGGAGCTGCCGCCCACCTGGAAGATCGCCGAGCCGGGCTTGCCGGGGATCTGCACCACCCCCAGTAGTTCCGGCAGGGCAGCCGCCGTGGCGCCACTGGTGCTGGCGCTGCCGCTGGTGGCGGGGCTGGCGGCGGCCGGCACCGGGCTGTTCAGAGGGCCATTGAGGGGCACCCGCAGCGGACTGCCGCCCCCACCGGCCTCACCGGTGTTCAGCTGGCTGAGCTCCTCGATCCACGGCTCATTCGGCGGCGGTGGCGGCAGGTTGGCGCTCGCCGTGGCGTTGGGGCCGGCCGTGTCGCCGGCGGCGGGCTTCGCCTGCTCCGAAGCCGGCGCGGGGCCCAGGGCCCGCACGCTCTCCAGCAGCCGCAGGGTGCGTTCCTGGCGCAGATCGTGACTGGCCTGGTTCCAGCCGCGCCACAGGGCGAGGGAGCCGCCGCTGATCAGCACCACCAGGCCGCAGCTCAGGCCCACCAGCCATGGCCGCTCCCGCAGGGAGGTGTGCCACTGGCGGGGCCGCGTGGCGTCGCGCACCTCCACCTCGATGGCTGCCTGCTCTGCCGGGGCCCTCTCCGCCGGCGCGGGATCCGCGGGGGCTGGATCGCTCCAGGTGGCCTGGCTGAACACGCGATCCATCACCTGCTCGGCCTTGGCATCCCAGAAGGCTCTGGACGTGGAGGCGGAGCGTCCGGAGGGCACGGATCGAGGGGGTGGCGAGAGGCGGGGCTGGTGTTGGCCGAACGCTACCGGGCCTGCGGGGCTCTGACGAGCTGCCGCTGGCGCCGCGCCTCCAACTCCAACCACAGCATCAGGGCGGTGATGTCGGCCGGGCTGACGCCCGGCACCCGCGAGGCCTGGCCCAGGCTGAGGGGCTGTACGGCCGCCAGCTTCTCGCGGGCCTCCGCCGAGAGGGTGCCGATGGCGGCGTAGTCGATGCCGGCGGGGATCGGCCGGTGCTCCTGCTTCTTCACCTGGTCGATCTGCTGCTGCTGGCGGGCCAGGTAGCCGCTGTACTTGATGTCGATCTCGGCGCCCTCGCGCACGTCGGTGGGCAGGGCCGGATCGGCCAGGCCATGGCGCACCAGATCGCCGCTGTGGAAGCCCGGGCGGCGCAGCAGATCCGCCAGGGTGATCGAGCCCTTGATCGGCGCCTTGGTTTCGGCCTCCACCGCGGCCGCGGCGGCATCGCTGCCCTTGAGCCGCACCGTGCCCAGCCGCTGCTTCTCGGCGGCGATCGCCTCCTGCTTGCGGCTGTAGATCTGCCAGCGACGATCGTCGATCAGGCCCAGCTCGCGGCCCAGGGGGGTGAGGCGCCGGTCGGCGTTGTCGCCCCGCAGTACCAGGCGGTATTCGCTGCGGCTGGTGAGCACCCGGTAGGGCTCGCGCAGGTCCTTGGTGATCAGGTCGTCGATCATGGTGCCGATGTAGCTGCCCTCCCTGGGGAAGTGCACGGGCTCCAGCCCCCGCACCAGCCGGGCGGCGTTGAGCCCCGCCACCAGACCCTGGGCGGCGGCCTCCTCGTAGCCGGTGGTGCCGTTGAGCTGGCCGGCGCTGAACAGCCCGGCCAGCCGCTTGGTTTCCAGCGAGGGCTTGAGCTGGGTGGCGGGCAGGTAGTCGTAGTCCACGGCGTAGGCGGGCCGCAGCATCACGCACTGCTCCAGGCCCGGCAGGGTGCGCAGCAGCTCGAGTTGCAGCCGCTCCGGCAGGCCGGTGGAGAAGCCCTGCACGTAGATCTCGGGGGTGTCGCGCCCCTCGGGTTCCAGGAAGATCTGGTGGCTTTCCTTATCGGCGAAGCGCACGATCTTGTCTTCGATCGAGGGGCAGTAGCGGGGGCCCTTGCTGTCGATGAATCCGCCGTAGATCGGCGTGAGGTGCAGGTTGTCGCGGATGAGTTGGTGGGTGGCCGCCGTGGTGCGGGTGATGTGGCAGCTCATCGGCTCGCCGCTCACCCAGGCCGCCGGATCAAAGGAGAAGAAGCGATCGGCCGCGTCGCTGGGCTGCTCCTCCAGCTGGTCGAGGGCGATGCTGCGCCGGTCCACCCGCGCCGGGGTACCGGTTTTGAGCCGGCCCATCTGGAAGCCCAGGGCCTCCAGCGCCTCGGTGAGGCCCTCGGCGGCCTGTTCACCGGCGCGGCCGGCGCTCATGGATTGATTGCCCACCCAGATCTGGCCGCCCAGGAAGGTACCGGCGGTGAGGATCACGGCGCCGGCGGCGTAGGTGCTGCCGAAGTAGGTGCGGATGCCGGCAACGCGGCCGCCCTCGCCGGGGCTGCCCTCCACCTCCAGCCCGGTCACCATCGCCTCGCGCAGGGCCAGGTTCGGGGTGTGCTGCAGCAGCTGCAGCATCTGGCGGGCGTACTGGCGCTTGTCGGTTTGTGCGCGCAGGGCCCACACGGCCGGGCCGCGGCTGGCGTTGAGCACCCGCTTCTGCAGGGCGGTGGCATCGGCGAGCCGGCCGATCACGCCGCCGAGGGCATCCACCTCGTGCACCAGCTGGCTCTTGGCCGGACCGCCCACCGCCGGGTTGCAGGGCTGCCAGGCGATGCGATCGAGGTTGAGGGAAAACAGCGCCGTGTTCAGCCCCAGCCTCGCGGCGGTGATCGCCGCCTCACAACCGGCGTGGCCGCCGCCTACCACGATGACGTCGAAGGATTCGGTGGGGGGAGCGGAGAAGGCCATCGATTCAGTATGCGGCGGCTGGCGGCTGGCCCCGGTCAGGCCTGGTGCTGCTTGCGATTGCCTCTCAATTGCTGTTGTAGCCTTCGCTACCTCCAGGCGCCGGCAATGCCAAGGGTTCCTTTCCTGTCATTGTCGGATCGCACCGTGGCCACCGGCGATTCGCAGGCGTTCGCGGAAACGGTGAGTCTGATGTTGCGGCTGCAGGACTGCGATTCGCTGCTGCCCGATCAGGGATTTGAGAGTGTCACCGGTGTGGTGCAGCTGGGGCAGGTGTCGGTGCTGGCCACCAGTGGTTCGCCGGTGGATGCGGTGGCTGAGGCGGTGGAGTATTCCACCTTCATGCTGCCCTATCCGGGCTGTGATGTGCGCTATCGCATCGACGGGAAGTCCTACCTCAACAACCACGACGACACGATCCTGCACATCCCCCCCGTGGGCTGGAAGCTGCAGTCGCAGACGTCGCTGCTGGCCGGGCTCTCCATGCTGGTTCCCGCGCCCCAGCTGTTGAGCACGGCCACCGCCATGGGGGCGGGCAGTGTGCCGCTGGCCTCGTTGTCGGCAGCGTTGCAGACCACCGCCCCCCTCTGCACCAGCGATCGCCGGGGCGGCGCCATCCTCAACGGCCTGTATCGCTTCTTCGGCTTCGTGGAATCGGTGCTGCAAGGCCAGGCCATGGTGCCCGAGATCCTGCGGCTCGATGATCTGCTGGTGCGTCAGCTGTTGCTGCTGATGCTGCCCGGGCTGGGGGAGGCGGTGGTGCCCGCCCTGCCCCCCTCGGCCCGGGAGCCCTGGTTTGAGCAGTTGCTCGACTGGATCGATGCCAACTGCCACCGGCCGCTCAGCCTCAGTGAGTTGGAGGAGCGCAGCTGCTACAGCCGGCGTGCCCTGCAGTACGCCTTCAAGCAGCGCTTTGGTTGCGGGCCGATGCACTGGGTGCGCCGTCGTCGCCTGCAGCAGGCGCGCCAGCTGCTGTTGGAGGCGGCCCCCGGCACCACGGTGCAGCAGGTGAGCCTGGCCTGCGGCTACATCAATCTTTCCAGTTTCAGCCGCGATTACCGGCAGGAGTTTGGCCGCAAGGCTTCAGACGATCTGCGCTGGCGGGCATAGCTGGCGGCTGGACTTGAGCCCGCCTCCTAAGGTTGGCGAATCCATAGCCCCGGCCATGCGCAGGGTCCCGTTTCTGTCCTTGCCGGAACGGATCGTGGATGCCCGCGATTCGCAAACGTTTGCCGAAACTGTCAATCTGATGCTGCGGCTGCGGGCGTGCGATGCGCTGCTGCAGAGCGAGCGTTTCGAAAGTCGCACCGGCGTGGTGCCGCTGGGTCAGGTGTCGTTGCTGGCCTCCAGTGGCTCGCCGATCGTGGCCCAGGCCGAGGCCCTGGAGTATTCCACCTTCATGGTGGCGTATCCCTCCTGCATCGGCACGTATCGCATTGAGGGGCAGTCGTTCCCCTCCTATTGCGGCAACATCGTCCACATCCCGCCGGTGTCCTGGACCCTGCGGTTGCAGAGCCATCTGCTGGCCGGACTGTCGCTCTTGGTGCCGGCCCCCCTGTTGCAGAGCACCGCCACGGCGATGGGAGGTGGGCCAGCTGCCGCAACCGCCTTGTCGGCCGCCTTGCAGGCCACCGCGGAGTTGCACACCGCGGATCCTCGCGGCCGCGGAATTCTGGGGTCGTTGCTGCGCTTCTTCGAGTTCGTTGAATCGGTGCTGCAGAGCCAGGCGGTGGTTCCCGAAATCCTGAGGCTCGATGATCTGCTGGTGCGTCAGCTGCTGTTGCTGATGCAGCCCGGCCTGGGCGAAACCGATGTGGCGCGCCTGAGCCTTCAGCCGCGGGAGCCCTGGTTTGAGGATCTGCTGGCCTGGATCGATGCCCATTGCGATCGTCCCCTGAGCCTCACGGAGCTGGAGGCCCGGGCCTGCTGCAGTCGCCGCACGCTGCAGTACATGTTCAGGAAGCGTTTCCATTGCGGCCCGATGCAGTGGGTGCGGCGGCGCCGCTTGCAGCAGGCACGCCAGCTGCTGCTGGAGGCGGGCCGCGGCACCACGGTGCGGCAGGTGAGCCTCGCCTGCGGCTACATCAACCTCTCGAGCTTCTGCCGTGATTACCGACAGCAGTTCGGTTGCACGGCAACGGAGGATCTGCGCCGGCGGGTTTAGAGCCCGCCCGGCGCCGCCAGGTTGCGGAAGCGGGTGAACTGGGGCTCGAACAGGAGTTTCACCGTGCCCACCGGGCCGTTGCGGTGCTTGGTCACGATCACCTCGGTGATGCCGCGGTCGGGGGTGTCGGGGTTGTAGTACTCGTCGCGGTAAATCATCAGCACCAGGTCGGCGTCCTGCTCGATCGAGCCCGATTCCCGCAGATCGCTCAGCATCGGCCGCTTGTTGGTGCGGGCCTCCACGCCACGGCTCAGCTGGGAGAGGGCCACCACGGGCACGTTCAGTTCGCGGGCCATCTGCTTGAGGCCGCGGGTGATGCGGCTGAGCTCCTGCACCCGGTTGTCGGAGCCGCTCCCCTCCATCAGCTGCAGGTAGTCGATCACCACCAGCCCCAGCTCCTTGCCGCTCTCGGCCATCAGCCGCCGGCACAGCGAGCGCATCTCCAGCACACCGGCGTTGGGTTTGTCGTCGATGTAGATCGGCATCTGGCCCAGGGTGCTGATGCCCTGGCCCAGCAGCGGCCATTCGTCGGGGTGGAGCCGGCCCGTGCGCAGGCGGCCGCTCTCGATGCCCACCTCCATGGCCAGCAGGCGGTAGGTGAGCTGCTCCTTGCTCATCTCCAGGGAGAACACGCACACCGGCAGGTTGTGCAGTTGGGCCACGTTCTTGGCCAGGTTGAGCGTGATCGCCGTTTTGCCCATGGCGGGCCGGCCGGCGATGATGATCAGGTCGCTGCGCTGCAGCCCCTGGGTCATGGCGTCCAGGTCGTAGAAGTTCACCGGGATGCCGGCGACCGCCGTACCCAGGGAGCGGCTCTCGATCTCGTTGAAGGTGGCGGTGAGGATCTCGGCGGTGGGGGTGAGGCCGGTGCTGGGCTTCTCCTGGCTGATGGCGAAGATCTTGGCCTCGGCCTCATCGAGCACCTGCTCCATCGGCTTGCTCTGGTCGAAGCCCAGCTGGATCACCTCGTTGCCGGAGCGAATCAGCTGGCGCCGCAGGAACTTGTCCATCACCAGGCGGGCCACCTGGTCGATCGAGGCGGTGGAGAGGGTGCGCTCCACCAGCTCCACCAGTCGGCCGCTGCCGCCCACCTTCTCCAGGGCGCCGGTGTCCGCCAGCCAGGCGGTCATGGCGGTGAGGTCGGTGGGCTTGCCCTGGCTGTGCAGCATCAGGGCGGTGCGATAGATCTCGCGGTGGGCGGAGAGGTAGAAGGCCTCCGGCTGCAGCACGTCGGCCACCCGGCCGATGGCGTCTGGGTCCAGCAGGACGCCCCCCAGCACGGCCTCCTCGGCTTCCAGGTTCTGGGGCGGCACGCCATCGGGCATCGCCTCGAAGCTGGCCTCATCGCGCGACCTGCGGCGGCGGCCGCCGCGTCCGCCATCGCCCTCGGGATCCTGGTTGGCCAGGGGAACGCTCACCATCGCCGAAGAAAAGGCCGCCAGTCCCGGAGGGGCCTGACGGCTTGAGGGGAATTCATTGTGGCGCCGCCGGGGTGGCGCAGCACGCTCAGTGGCTCACCACTTCCAGGTTGATCTCGGCGGTGACCTCCGAGTGCAGCTTCACCTGCACCTTGTAGGTGCCGGTGCGGTGGATTTCCGGCACGAGGATGTCGCGACGATCCACTTCCTTCTTGGTGGCGGCCTCGATGGCCTCGGCCACGTCGCCGTTGGTCACGGTGCCGAACAGCACGTCGTCGCCACCGGTCTGCTTCTTCACGGTGAAGCGGCCAATGGTGTCGAGGGCGGTGCGGAAGGCCACGGCCTCGGCCTTGAGGGCGGCCTGGCGCTCGGCCTCCTTGGCGCGGCGGTGCTCCACCTGGCGCATCACCGCGGGGGTGACGGGCACGGCTTTGCCCTGGGGCAGCAGGAAGTTGCGGGCGTAGCCGGGAGCCACCTCCACCAGATCGCCGTTCTTACCCAGGCTGAGGACGTCCTCGCTGAGGACCACGGAAACGCGCTTAGCCATGGGATTTCGGTAAAACGTTCAACGTCTTGGGCGATGGGTCAGCCTACGCCACCGCTTGCAGCCTGTGCTACGAGCGGGGCCGGCAGGCGCACCTGGGTGGCCAGGCCCAGTTTCCGCATCAGGCGGATGTGCAGCCAGGTGAGGTCGAGCTCACGGCGCCCCCAGCCATGGCGGGCCGAATGGGGGAAGGCGTGGTGGGTGTTGTGCCAGCCCTCGCCGAAGGTGACAGCGGCCACCCAGGGGTTGTTGCGGGAGCCATCACCGCTGTCGTGGAGCACGTAGCCCCAGCGGTGGGTGGCCGAGTTCACCAGCCAGGTGGCGTGGTACACGAGCACCAGGCGCAGGGGGATGCCCCACAGCACCAGGGCCCAGCCGCCGGCGCCGGTGGCGGTGCCGATCCAGAACAGCAGGGCGGCCAGGGGCAGCTGCAGCAGCAGGAAGTACTTGTTCAGCCAGCGGTAGTAGGGATCGGCGGCCAGATCGCCGGTGAGGCGGGGCACGGCGCCCATGGCGGGGATGGGTTGGAACATCCAGCCCATGTGGCTCCACCAGAAGCCGCGGTGGCTGTTGTGGTGATCCGCATTCGTATCGGAGAACTTGTGGTGGTGGCGGTGCAGGCCCACCCAGTCGATCGGGCCGTGCTGGCAGCTGAGGGCGCCGCAGGTGGCGAAGAAGCGCTCCAGCCACTGGGGCAGGCGGAAGGCGCGGTGGCTGAGCAGGCGGTGATAGCCGATGGTGACGCCCAGACAGGCCGTGACCCAGTAGAGGATCAGCAGCGTGGCCACGGCTGGCACGCTCCAGAACTGGGGCAGCAGGGCCACCACGGCCAGCAGGTGAATCGCGGCCATGAAGGCCACCACGGCTGTGTTCTTGCCCTGCGGGAGCACCGGCGCGGGCTCGCCGCGGCGGGGAACATGCAGCGACAGGGCGCGCGGCGGGGCTGTGATCGAGGCCGTCATGGGCCTGCTCCATCGGATTCGATAGAATCGTAGCAATACGGATCCGTATCGGGTGCAATATCGAGATGAACTCGAAGCAGGCCGCGAGGCGTTCGGTCATCTGATCAGGGTGTGGCACGAGCGCAACGGCTGGAGTCAGCGGCTACTGCCGGCCCTGGCGGAGCGACTCGACCTGGGGCGGGTGCACAGCTCCCAGATCTCCCACCTGCGCAACCTCAAGCTGGCCTCACCGGGGCCGGAGCTGTTTGTGGCCCTGGGGCGCCTCAACCACGTGCTGGCGGAGCAGGCCGGGGAGCGGGGGCCGTCGGCAGAGCTCTGCGAGCAGCTGGCGGATCAGCCGGAGTTGCTGGCCGCTCTGCAGGTCTCCAGCCTGCCGCTGCTGGCGGACGACGGCCAACCCCTGGGGCCGGCCCAGCTGTTCGAGATCTTCGTGGGGCTGCGGGGGCTGCCTTCGGCCTTCGATCTGCGCATCAGCGAGGGCGAGTCGGCCGCGCTCAGCGCGGCCTTGGCCCAGGTGTTCACCGCTGGCCGTCCCTGGCGGCTGTGCCGCGAGCAGCTGCTGCAGGCCTATCCGGCAGAGAAACGCCAGCGCCGCGAGCGCTTCGCCGAGGTGATGGCCGGCCAGCGGGATTACAGCGCCGAGGAGCTCGATGCCGAGTTGTCGGATCTGCGCCACACCCTGGCGGCCCTGGGGGCGGCCGATGCTCAGGCGTTGAGTGCCGATCAGTTCCTGGAGCTGTTGCGCCAGAAAGCCCGGCTGCGCCAGCAGCCGGGCTCCCTAGGGGATGGCGAGGCCCTGGCGGAGGCGATCCGGCGGGAGCTGGGGACTCACCCCGGATAGCGGGCCTCACGGATGCGCTTGGCCCAGCCCAGGCGGCGCAGCAGTTTGATGTGCTGCCAGGTGATGTCGAACTCGAACCAGCGCAGGCCGTGGCGGGCGCTGGCGGGGTGGGCATGGTGGTTGTTGTGCCAGCCCTCGCCGAAACTGAGGATCGCCACCCACCAGCAGTTGCGGGAGAGATCGGGGCAGTCGAAATTGCGATAGCCGAAGGCGTGGGTGGCCGAGTTCACCAGCCAGGTCACGTGGTACACGAGCACCAGCCGCAGGGGAATGGCCCAGAGCACCAGGCCCAGCCCGCCGCCATGCACTCCGGCGGCGTTGCCATACCAGTAGAGGGCTGCCCCCAGGGGGATCTGCAGCAGCAGAAACCAGCGGTCGAGCCAGCGGTAGAAGGGATCCTGGAGCATGTCGCCGGTGAAGCGATGCAGCTCCTTCAGGGCCGGGATGTCGTGCAGCATCCAGTCGCTGTGGGCCCACCACAGGCCGCGGGCGGCGTCGTGGTGGTCGTTGGGCTGGTCGGAGAACTTGTGGTGGTGGCGGTGCAGGCCCACCCACTCGATCGGGCCGCTCTGGCAGGCGAGGGCGCCCATCAACACCAGCACCCGTTCCACCCACTTCGGAGCCACGAAGCTGCGGTGGGCCACCAGGCGGTGCAGGCCCAGGGTCACCCCCAGAACGGTGGTCCAGTACAGAACGGCGAGCACCACAACGGCCTGCCAGCTCCAGAACTGCGGCAGCAGCGCAAACACCGCGCCGATGTGCATGGCCAGCATGAAGCCGGTGGTGCCCAGCTTGTATTTGCGCTGGCTGGCAGGCAGGGGCGCCCGCGGCACCACCAGCGCGGCACGCATCCGGGCTTCCTGGGCCGCGCTCAGGCCGGCTGAGCCGCCTGTTGGATTGTCCTGCTCCTGCAACCGCTGACGCTTGGACTGGGCCGCGGATGCGGCGTCCGGTGCAACAACCAAAGTGAACTCCTGAAGGATGCGCAGGCTCCGGTTCGCAAGGTTCCCTGTGGATCGGGACTGCGCACCACTGGCCTGAGATGCCGGCTGTAGCCATGGCATCGATCCGGGAAAATCTAGCTGCGGCCAGTCCCCTCGCCGCGAGGCAGCATGGGGCCTGCCACTGCCTGCCATGAGCCCCGACACCAGCGCCTGGGCCGCAGACCAGCTGGCCGCCGCCTCGGCCCGGATCGCTCCCCTGGCGGCCGAGCGCAGTGCGGGGGTGAAGCCCCGCCTGGAGCGGGTGCTGGCGGCCTTCGCCGCGGAGCGGCTGGGGGTGCACCACTTCGCCTCGGTGAGCGGCTACGGCCATGGCGACCTCGGCCGCGAGGTGCTGGATCGGGTGTTCGCCCGGGTGCTCCAGGCCGAGGCGGCCGCCGTGCGGCTGCAATTCGTGAGCGGCACCCATGCCATCGCCGCCGCCCTGTTCGGCGTGTTGCGGCCCGGGGATCGGTTGCTGGCCCTCACCGGCCGCCCCTACGACACCCTCGAGGAGGTGATCGGCATCCGCGGCAGCGGCCAGGGCTCCCTGGCGGAGTTCGGCATCGTCTACGACGAGCTCGATCTGCTGGCCGATGGCACGGTGGATGAGGCCGGTATCGCCGCTGCCCTGGCCGTGCCGACGCGGATGGTGCTGATCCAGCGCAGCTGCGGCTACAGCTGGCGCCCCTCGCTCACCGTGGCGCAGATCGGCCGGCTGGTGGAGCGGGTGAAGGCGGTTCAGCCCGACTGCCTGGTGTTCGTTGACAACTGCTATGGCGAGCTGGTGGAGCTGAGCGAGCCCACCGCCGTGGGGGCGGATCTGATGGCCGGCTCGCTGATCAAGAACCTGGGCGGCACGGTCGCCCCCACCGGTGGCTACGTGGCCGGCCGTGCCGAGTTGGTGGAGCAGGCCTGCTGCCGGCTCACGGCCCCCGGCATCGGCAGCGAGGGCGGCACCAGCTTTGATCTGAACCGGCTGCTGTTTCAGGGGCTGTTCCTGGCCCCCCAGATGGTGGGCGAGGCCCTGCTCTGCGCCGAGCTCACCGCCGCGGTGTTCGATGACCTCGGCTTTGCCGTGAAGCCCCTGGTGGGCGGGGTGCGCAGCGATGTGATCCAGGCGGTGCGCCTCGGGGCGCCCGAGCCCCTCAAGGCGGTGTGCCGCGCCTTCCAGGCCTGCTCGCCCGTGGGCTCCTATCTGGACCCGGTGCCGGCGCCGATGCCCGGCTACGCCAGCGAGCTGGTGATGGCGGGCGGCACCTTCATCGATGGCAGCACCAGCGAGTTTTCCGCCGATGGTCCGCTGCGGGAGCCGTATGTGCTCTATGCCCAGGGCGGCACCCATCGGGCCCATGCCGAACTGGCCCTGGAGCGAGCCCTGGTGGCCCTGGCGGAAGGACAGCTGCTGCCGGCGGGCTGAGGCTGGGCGTCGACAGCGCTCTCCTTAATTCTGTACAGCCTGTACAGAATTAAGGAGGCCTGTGCGCGGACCGTTCTGGCCCCGTCTCGGGCTCTCTTCCGTCCCCGATCGGGCGCCTCTCACCCCCGGGGTCCGACAAACTGTTGTGGCCTTCCTTTCGGCCTGGCCGATGGCGCTCCACTACCCCGACGATTGCCGCTACGCCGACAGCCACGAAACCGTGCGTCGGGACGGCGACCTGGTACGCATCGGCCTCAGCGCCTTCGCCATCGACCAGCTGGGCGACATCGTGTTCGTGGAGCTGCCCGAGCCGGGGACCAGCCTCAGCCAGGGCAGCAGCTTCGGCACGGTGGAGTCGGTGAAGGCGGTGGAGGAGGTGATCGCGCCGATCAGCGGCACGGTGGAGGCCCGCAACGACGCGGTGCTGGCCAGCCCCGAGGAGCTGCAGAACGATCCCTATGGCGAGGGCTGGCTGGTGCTGGTGCGTCCCAGTGATCCCGCCCAGATCGATGGCCTGATGGATGCCGCCACCTACGGTGCCAAGGTTGATGGCCACTGAGTTCTCGGCGTTTACAGCGCGGCACATCGGTCCATCCCCGGCCGAGCAGGCCCACATGCTCGAGCAGCTGGGTGCCTCGGATCTGGAGAGTTTCGTGGCCGAGGTGGTGCCGGCCGGGATCCTGCTCGATGCCGCCGCCGCCGCCGCCGGCCTGCCCGAGGGCTGCAGCGAGGCCCAGGCCCTGGCGGAACTGGAGCAGATCGCCGCCGCCAACCAGTTGCGCCGCAGCCTGATCGGCCTCGGCTACTACGGCACCGTCACGCCGGCGCTGCTCCAGCGCCACGTGTTTGAAAACCCGGCCTGGTACACCGCCTACACCCCCTATCAGGCGGAGATCGCCCAGGGGCGGCTGGAGGCCCTGCTCAATTTTCAGACGCTGATCTGCGAGCTCACCGGCCTGCCGATCGCCAATGCCTCGCTGCTGGATGAGGCCACCGCGGCGGCGGAGGCCATGGGTCTGAGCTTCAGCGCCTGCCGCTCCAGCGGCGCCCATCGCTTCCTGGTGGATGCCGATGTGTTGCCGCAGACCTGGGCGGTGCTGCAGACCCGCGCCGAACCCCTGGGCATCGCCCTGGAGCAGGTGGAGCCTGAGCGGCTCCTCACCCAGCTGGAGGCGGGCGACGAGCCCTTCGCCGGCTGCTTTGGCCTGCTGCTGCAGCTGCCGGGGGCCAGGGGCCGGCTCTGGGATCCCGCCCCTCTGATCGCCGCCGCGCGGGATGCCGGCCTGCTGGTGACCGCCGCCGTGGATCCCCTGGCCCAGGTGCTGCTGGCGCCGGTGGGTGAGCTGGGGGTGGATATCGCCGTGGGCAGCACCCAGCGCCTGGGCGTTCCCATGGGTTTCGGCGGGCCCCATGCCGCCTTCTTCGCCACCCGCGAGGCGCACAAGCGCCAGATCCCCGGGCGCCTGGTGGGGCAGTCGCTGGACGCGGAGGGCCGTCCCGCCCTGCGGCTGGCCCTGCAGACCCGTGAGCAGCACATCCGCCGCGACAAGGCCACCAGCAACATCTGCACCGCCCAGGTGCTGCTGGCGGTGATGGCCGGCTTCTATGCCGTGCACCACGGGCCCGATGGCCTCGCCGCCATCGCCCGGCGCATCCTCACCCTGCGCATGCTGCTGGCCCGGGGCCTCGCCGCCCTGGGCCTGGAGCCCCGCCCCGATGCCGGTTTCGACACCCTCAGCATCGACACACCCCGAGCCGCTGAGCTGTTGGAGCGGGCCGCCGCCGCCGGCTTCAACCTGCGCCGTGATCCCGCTGGTTTCGGGATCAGTCTCGATGAGCGCACCGATCTGGCGGAACTCGATCGGCTGCTGAAGGCCCTGGCCGACCCAGGGCGGCCGGTGCCGGCCGTTGCCGAGCTTCAGGCCACGCTGGAGGCCCCGCCTCAGGCCCCGGAGCAGACCCTCTGGGGCGCGGCTGGAATCCCGCTGCGCCAGGGGCCCTGGCTCCGCCAGGAGGTGTTCCACCGCCACCGCAGTGAAACGGAACTGCTGCGCTACATCCAGCGGCTGGTGAGCCGTGATTTCTCCCTGGTGCACGGGATGATCCCGCTGGGCAGCTGCACCATGAAGCTCAATGCCGCCGCTGAGCTGCAGCCGGTGAGCTGGCCCGCCTTCGCCGGCCTGCACCCCTTTGCCCCGGCCGATCAAACCGCTGGCTATCGCCGTCTGATCGCCGATCTGGAGCAGTGGCTCGGGGCCATCACCGGCTTTGCCGGGGTGTCGCTGCAGCCGAATGCCGGCTCCCAGGGGGAGTACGCCGGCCTGCTGGTGATCCGCGCCTATCACCGCAGTCGCGGTGAGGGCCATCGCCACGTGTGTCTGATCCCCACCAGCGCCCACGGCACCAACCCCGCCAGCGCCGTGATGGCCGGCCTCAGCGTGGTGCCGGTGGCCTGCGACGACCAGGGCAACATCGACCAGGCCGATCTGGCCGCCAAGGCTGAACGGCATGGCAGCGAACTGGCGGCGCTGATGATCACCTACCCCTCCACCCACGGGGTGTTTGAGAGCGGCATCCAGGAGATCTGTTCCCTCGTGCATCGCCACGGCGGCCAGGTGTATCTCGATGGCGCCAATCTCAACGCCCAGGTGGGGCTGGCCAGGCCGGGGCTCTATGGCGCCGATGTGTGCCATCTCAACCTGCACAAGACCTTCTGCATCCCCCACGGCGGCGGCGGCCCCGGGGTGGGACCGATCGCCGTGGCCCAGCATCTGGTGCCCTTCCTGCCGGGCGGCAACCAGGCCATCGGGCCGGTGAGCGCAGCCCCCTGGGGCAGCGCCTCGATCCTGCCGATCAGCTGGATGTACATCCGCATGATGGGGGCGGCGGGACTGCGCCAGGCCAGCGCCGTGGCCCTGCTGGCGGCCAACTGGATCGCGGAGCAGCTCGATCCCCATTTCCCGGTGCTCTACCGAGCCGCCAATGGCCGGGTGGCCCACGAGTGCATCCTCGATCTGCGGCCGCTGAAGCGCAGCTGCGGGCTTGAGGTGGATGATCTGGCCAAGCGCCTGATGGACTACGGCTTTCACGCCCCCACCGTGAGCTGGCCCGTGGCCGGCACCGTGATGGTGGAGCCCACGGAGAGTGAGGCCTTGCCGGAGCTGGAGCGGTTCTGTGCCGCGATGATCGCCATCCGCGCCGAGGCGGCCGCCATTGAGGCCGGCCGCAGCGATCCCAGCGACAATCCGCTCAAGCGGGCGCCCCATACCCTGGCGGCCGTCACGGCGGACCACTGGGAGCGGCCCTACAGCCGCCAGGAGGCGGCCTTCCCCGCCGGAGAAGCGCAGCAGGCCAGCAAGCTGTGGCCCGCCGTGGCCCGGATCGACAACGCCTACGGCGATCGCCACCTGGTGTGCAGCTGCCCTTCCGTGGAAGCCGTGGCCGCCGCATCGCCGGCCTGAGTGGAGTACATTTCCTGCAACTGAGGGAAATTGCAGAATTTCTTTCTGCCCTTTCCCTTGCTTTCTCTGCAAGATCTGCTGCAACTGCAGGCAGCTCTGCGGCTACGGGCCCATGAACGTCGACGACACCACGCCAACGTCCGCTTCCACGTCAGCCGGGGGGAATGTTCAGGCCGTCCAGTTGCCGCCCATCGCAGGCTCCCTCCCCCACTCCCAGGTGTCTGGACAGACGCTTCGGATCGAAGGCACCAATGTTGTGCGTGTGCCCTTCGGGGTGCGGCAGCCGCGCCGCAGTCGCCCTGCCCGCCCCGAGCGCTGGGCCACCGTGGTGATCCCCTTCCAGATGGGCGGATCCACCCCGCCTCCTCCTCAGGCCGCCTGACTCCGGCTCGCTAACTCAAGCTGGCTAACTCAGGCGCCAGTCGATCAGGGCTTTCACGTCGTCCACCGAGCTCGCCGGTGCCCGGAAGGGCAGCAGGGCCATCGGGCTTCGCTCCGGCCGCACCAGCCAGGTGAGATCCGCCTGGGGGATGAGCACGAAACCCCGGTAACGCACCACCCAGCGTTGTGGCTCCAGGACGGCAGTCATCGGGGCAGCGTTGTCGCGAACGGCTGTATTTCAGCGGCCGAAAGGCTAGGCCTCGCCAGTTTTCTTTTTTCTTCCGATTGGTGTTACTGCTCCTGTCGCGCGCTCAGTAGTTCGCCCCGCTGCGGCGCTGGTGCACGGCGGTGGTGGCCGCGCCATCCAGCAGGCCGCCGCTGCTCACCTGGGCGTAGATCAGCCAGTGGTCGCCGCATTCCATCCGCTGCTTCACGCTGGCCTCCAGCCAGGCCAGGGCCTCCGGCAGCACCGGCTGGCCGCCAGGACTGCTGTCCAGCTCCAGGCCCGCGAAGCGGTCGGCGCCGGGGGCAAAGGGCTGCAGGAACTGTTTCATCGGGCCGGTTTCACGGCCCGCCGCCAGCACGTTGAGCGCAAACTGATCGCCCACGTGCAGCAGGGCCTCCACGGCGCGGTCTTTCGCCACGGCCACCGTGAAGCCCGGCGGACTGAAGCTGGCCTGGCTCACCCAGCTGGCCACCATCGCCCCGCTCAGGCGTGATTCGCCTGCGCCCTTCACGGTGGTGAGCACGCACAGCGACCCCACCACCCGGCCCAAGGCCAGTGCCGCCGGGTTGCTGCGGCTCTCGCTCAGGCCGCCGCCGCCGCCGGCGCGCCGCTGGGCCTTGCGCTGGTCGTTCAGCAGCGATCGCCCGAGGGCCGTCCCGGTTTCCTCGCAGGCCTTGAGGGTGGCGGCATCGGGACTGAACTTCACCTTGATGGGCTCGAAGGCGAAGCGGAAGCCGCCATCGCGCAACTTGCTCTCCAGCAGATCCAGGGCCTCGCCGCTCCAGCCGAAGCTGCCGAACACCCCCACGGGCTTGGCCCGGTCGCCCTCCGCCAGCAGGGTGCCCAGGGCCGACACGATCGGCGTGGGCGCATGGCCGCCGAGGGTGGGCGAGCCGATCAGGAAGGCATCGCACTGGCGGATCGCCTCCAGCAGCTTTTCAGCGGGGGTGAACTCGCAGTTGATGCTCTCCACCCGCACGCCGGTGCGGGCCACGCCCTGGGCGATGGCATCGGCGATGGCGGCGGTGTTGCCGTAGGCGCTGGCGAACAGCAGCGCCACCGACAGCTTGGAGCGCTCCTGGGCCTCACCCCAGCGGCGATAGTCCACCAACAGGCTGCGCCAGCTCTCGCTGATCGCCGGCCCATGGCCGGGGGCGATGCAGCGGATCGGCAGCTCGTCCACCCGGTTCAGCACCGCCTCCACCTGGCGCGCCATCGGCGCCATCAGGCAGTCGTAGAAGTAGCGGCGGTCTTCCTCGGTGCTGCTGCGGTTGGCCTCGGCCCAGGCCTCGCTGCAGAGATGGGCGGCGAAGAACTTGCCGCTCATCAGCAGGCCGGTGCTCTCCTCGAAGGCCATCAGGGCCCCCGGCCAGCGGGGGGTGGGCACGGCCAGCAGGCTGATCCGATAGCCGTCCGGGCGCTCGAGGGTCTCCTCCCCGCGCACCACCTGGAGGGGTGGCAGGGGCGGCAGGGCCTCAGCCTCGGTGTCGTTGGCGGTGGGGCTGCCCGGCGGTGTGGGTTTGCGCTGGTCCCACAGCTCCCTCAGCACCTGGGCCCCGGGGTTGGACGCGATCAGCTGGAGCTGGGGCCAGTGGCTGGCCAACCGGTGCAGCAGGGCCACGCGGTTGGGGTTCACGTGGCCCACCACCACCTGCAGCTCGGCATCGGCCGGCACCAGGCCGGCCAGGCTCTCCAGGTAGGGCTCGGCGAAGGAGGCCCCGGGCGGGTGCACCAGCAGGGCCTGGGCTCCTGCCGCCGGCAGGAACAGGAAGCTGTTGGCGCTGGTGCCCCGTTCCAGGCCGTACTCCACCTCGAAGCGCAGGCGGCGGGGGCTCAGGCCCCGCAGGCAGATCAAACCCGGCTCCAGCGGAATCTGGATCACCTGGCGATCGGAGGTGGCTGTGGCGGCGGGGCTGCTGGAGGTGGCCATCAATAGTGGTTCCCCACTTTGCGGTGGTGAACGGCGGTGGCTGCCTCGGTGTCGGAGACGTTCCCCTCTTCCACCTCGGCGTAGATGATCCAGTGGTCGGGGCCCTCCATGCGCTGCAGCACCCGGCAGCCCAGGTAGGCCAGGGCATCCCCCAGCACCGGGCCACCGCTGGCCACGCCATCGAGGGTGTTGATGCCGGCGAACCGGTCGGCGCCGGGCGGGAAGCGTTTGAGGAAGTGGCGCAGCAGCTGCTGGTGGTTGTCCTCCCGCAGGATGTTGAGCACAAAGCGATCGCCCACCTGCATCAGGGCCTCGATGGCGCGGTCCTTGGCCACCGCCACGGTGATCCCCGGGGGCTCGAAGCTGGCCTGGCTCACCCAGCTGGCCACCATGGCCGAAGCCCGTTGCTCCTGGCGGGCCGTCACCACGTAGAGGCCACCACTGAGGCGGCCCAGGGCCTTGTCGAGGTCGCCATCGAGGGCCTTCATCGCGGCGATCGTTTTCTCGCGGGTGAGCAGCTGGCCCAGGTCGGTGCCGGCCTCCTCGCAGCGCTGGTAGTCGTTGCCATCCGGCACCTGGCGGATCCGCAGGGGGTCGAAGGCGGTTTGCTGGCCAAGGCTGCGCAGTTGGGAGGCCACCGTGTCGATCGGCTCATCGTTGCCGCCGTAGGCGTCGTACACGCCGACCCACTGTTTGGGTTGCAGGGCCGCCAGCAAGGTGCCGATCGAGGCCTGCATCTCCGCATCGGGGTTGGCGGGCCAGGTGGGCACCACCACGGCGCTGGCCTCGCCGATCAGGGCGCTGAGTTCCTGGGCATCGGTGGCCCGCAGGTCCACCAGCTGCACCTGGGCCTCGGCCTTGCCGATGCCGCGGGCGATGGCCTGGCTGAGGCGATCGCAGAAGCCGTATTGGCTCACGTAGCAAACAGCGGCATAGGCCTCACCCTTGCTGCGATCACTGCTCCAGGTGCGGTAGTCGCCCAGCCAGAGGCCCAGGTGATGGCGCAGCAGCGGGCCATGGCCCACCGCCACCGTGGTGATCTCGGGCAGCGCATCCATGCGCTTCATCGCCTGCAGCACGCTGCGGGCGTTGGGGCCCATCAGGCAGTCGTAGTAGAAGCGGAAATCCGGGGCGATGGCGCCTGGATCGGCATCGAACACGTCGTCGGAGCAGTAGTGCAAACCGAAGGCATCGCAGGTGTAAAGGATGCCGGTGCCGTGGTCGTAGGAAAAGATCGTGTCGGGCCAGTGCAGATTCGGGGCACTGAGAAACTCGAACCGGTGCTGCACACCACTCTGGGGATTGGTGCCCAGATCCAGCTCGTCGCCGCTCTTCACCGCCCGACTCTTGAATGGCCGGTGCACCTGATTCTCCAGAAACTGGATCGCCACCTTCGAGGCCACGATCTCAATGTTGGGGTTGCGATCAATCAGGTGGCCGATCAGGCCGGAGTGATCGGGCTCGGTGTGGCTCACGATCAGAACGTCGATCGCCTTCGGGTCGATCTGCTCCTGCAGCAGCGGCAGCCAGGAGCTCTCGAACTTGAGATGGCTGGTGTCGATCAGGGCCGTGCGCTCGCCCCGCACCAGAAAGCTGTTGTAGGTGGTGCCGTTGCGCAGGCCGAATTCGATGTCGAAGCGGCTCCGGTCCCAGTCGAGCGAGCGGATGGTGGTGGTGTCGGGACCGATGGGCTCGCACTGCAGGCTCAGCCTGGCTGGGGCGGTAGTGGCCATGGATCCCACGCTGCGGCCCTCAACTTTAGGTAACCCCGCCCGCGATCTGGCCAGCAAAAACCCCGGCCTTGCGGCCGGGGCGGGGTCCCGTGGTCTCGATTGGTGTGAAGCGGCTCTGGGGCCGCGCCGGTTCAGCCCTCCACTTGCACGGCCACCGTGGTCATGGTCTGGGCCTTGGGTGCCGTGACGGTGAGCAGCCCATCGCGGTAGTGGGCGCTGAGCCCTTCGCGATCGATGCCGGAGGGGAAGCGGAAGCTGCGGCTCCAGGTGCCGTAGCGGAACTCACTCAGCAGCGGGCCGGGGCTATCGGCCGCGGCATTGGATTTGCGCTCGGCGCTGATCACCAGGCTGCGATCGGTGGCTTTCACATCGATCGAATCCTTGGCCACACCGGGCAGTTCCAGGCTGATCTCAAAACCGCTCTCGGTTTCGCGCACTTCAGCGGCGGGAACGCGCTCGGCGGTTTGCAGCTGTTGCTCCAGCCGCTCGAACAGATCGAAGGGGGATTGGCGCAGGGTGAGCATGGGGATGCCTCCAGATGTTGCGGGTGCGGGGTGTTCACCCGCCACGCCAATGTGCACCGGCCCGCTGAGAACCAACAGCGCAAGAACCGACCCTTTTGGTACGGCGCCCACCCCCGAGGTTCGGCTGCCACGCCCTGGTGCCTGGAGAACCGAACCTGGGCGGGGCGTGCGTCTCAGAGCGCCCGCAGCACGGCTGCGAGTTCCGCCGCTCCGATCGCCTCCACCCCCTCCAGCAGCGGGAATCGCTCCTCGCCGCCATGCACTACAAAACAGCGCTGCGGCTCCAGATCGGCGCGGGCCTGGTGAAAGCCCTTGCCCAGCCGCGGCACCGTGCTGCGTTTCACTTCGATGGCCCAGCGATGGCCGCCGGGCAGATCCAGCACCAGGTCGATCTCTGCGCCGGCCGCCGTTCGGTAGAACCAGGCCTGGCTGCGCTGGGGGGTGCAGGTGAGCAGGTTTTCCAGCACGAACCCCTCCCAGCTGGCGCCGGCCACCGGGTGCCCCAGCACTGCCTCGCGATCGTCGAGCCCCAGGAGGGTGTGCACCAGGCCGCTGTCGCGCACGTAGACCTTCGGCGCCTTCACCAGGCGCTTGCCCACATTGGCGTGCAGGGGTTGCAGGCGCCGCACCAGCAGCAGATCCACCAGCAGATCGAGATAGCCGCTCACTGTTTTGCCGCTCACCCCCAGGCTGCGGCCCAGGGCTGCTGCATTGAACAATCTGCCCTGTGCGTGGGCCAGCATGGTCCAGAAGCGGCGCAGGGTTTCGGCCGGGATGCGTGGCCCCAGCTGGGGAATGTCGCGCTCCAGATACGTGCGCAGGAAGGCCTCGCGCCAGAGGCTGCTGGCCGGCTCATCGGCTGCCAGAACGCTGTCTGGAAAGCCACCGCGGATCCAGAGTGCCTCGTGCTGCTTGGGCTCCAGCTCCAGGAGGCTGAGCCCTCCCAGCTCCACAAACGCGATGCGACCGGCCAGGCTTTCGCTGGATTGGCGAATCAGCTCCACGGAAGCGGAGCCGAGCAGCAGGAAGCGTCCATTGGCCTGGCCGCTGCGCCGGCCCGCATCGATCAGGCCGCGCAGGCTGCTGAACAGCTCCGGCAGGCGCTGCACTTCATCGAGCACCACCAGCTTGTTTGCCTGGCTGGCCAGGTAGAGGGCGGGATCGCTGAGGCGTGCCTGGTCTGCCGGAGCCTCCAGATCCAGATAGACGCTCGGCTGCCTGGCGGCCAGCTGCAGGGCGAGGGTGGTCTTGCCCACCTGGCGCGGCCCCAGCAGGGCCACGGCAGGAAACTGGGCCAGCCGGGTTTCGAGTTCCGCCAGGGCCAGCCGGCCGATCAACCCCGTGTGAGTGTGGGCGTGGGCGGGCTCGGGAGGGCGAGACTCCATCCGATCGGATCAAGATCCTTGTAATTCTGGAGTCTGACTTCCGATCTGCAAGGAAAATGGGCTCAAGAAGGCGCCCCTGCGGCCACCAGCAGGTGTTGAAGGTGGCCGCCTGGCCGCAGGGTTTGCCGGCCTCATCCCAGAGGGTCCAGAGCCGGGTGCCTTGGCCCTTGGGGTGTTCCAGGAATCGCTGGTTGGCCTCTGGGAAGCGGGTGTCTTCGTCCAGGGGCAGGGGATCGACCGTGGGGGGTGATCCAGGCAACGGCCAGGCTTTTTGTCCAACTGGAGCTCTGTCTTACGCCGGTTGGGAGACGCTGAAGCCAAACACGAGGTCGTCGAAATCGCGATCCCCACCGCCGAGGAGGTCTTCCATGCCGAACAGGTTGTTGCCCAGCACGCGGAAGTGGCTGATGCCATCGGCATTGGCTGCGCCGAAGGCAAAGAAGGTGTTGCCATTCACCTGGGCGAAGGGTGCCAGGAACGTCCCACCAGTGAGACCAGTGAAGTTACGGCTTGTGGTTTGTCCATCGGCAACTGAGAAATTCCCCAGTTGGTTGCTCCGGTTGAAGGGCTGCAAGGCAGTCTCTGTGTAGCCTCTGTCGCCGGGTTTAAGGCGTGTGATGCCATCGGCGGCGATCACGGTTCCCGCAGCATCAAGCGTGCGGTAGAAGCCGATCACTGAATCCAAATCTGCTTCCCGACCCAGAACAACCGAGCCACTGAGGCTCTGGGAGGTGGTGAAGCCAGTGAGATCAAGGACAGGCGCGATCCCCTGGGCCTGGCTGATCAAAGCGCTGATGCCTGGATCCTGTGGCATGAGGTTCAGGGAGAGGCGCACGCCGCTTGTGGAGCTGAAGCCCACCTGATTGTTGCCGAACTGGTCGGGAGCGAGGAAGCGGAAGCGGCTGTCAGACAGGCTGCCCAGTTCTTCCAGGGTGGCATCGGCCACTTCAAAGAAACGCAGGCTCTGGCCGTTGATCAATTGGATGTCACGATCGAAGGAGATGTTGCCTGGCAGGGTGACGTCGTTGCTTTCAAGATTTGAGACAAATGTTCTGGCTCGACCCCGCAGCCAATTGATATCGCTCAGGAGTGACGCGGATCTCGCGACTTCAAGGCGGTCGAGTACCACATAGCCGATTTGATTGGAGCTTTCGGCGCGGCTGTTGAGTGTCGCCTTGATGTTGACGGCGGCTGGCGAGGGATTGGTGGGATCGCTGATGGTTACGATGCCGGAGTTGTTCTGTGTGAATTTAAGATTGCCGAGATCGGAGAAGCCTGCAAAAGAAGGGTCAACGATGACGCCGTTCTGCGCGCCGTCCTTGTCGCCATAGCCGCCATCAATCAGGCTGAGTGTGAAGAAATCCGCAATGCCATTGCCGTCGAGGTCGTAGAAGCGCGCGCCCGCGCCGGTGATCGGGTCGTAGGTGAGTGGAGTGATGTCGCCAGTTGCGTTCACGCCGTAGAAGAGGAGCTTGCGATCAGCTCGCCTTCCTGCCTGGTTGCTGAGCTGGGGTACGAGGTCTGCGGCGACCAGATCGAGCACTGCATTCAGTGATGCAGTGGCTCCTTTGTCGACAGTGAGTTGGAAGTCGAGACCTGATGAATTGCTGGAGACCTTGAGCTCAGCCAGGGTGCTGAGTCCCTGGGGATTGATACCGAGATCCTTGAGGACCCTGAGCTCGGTGCCTGCGGAGAGATCGCCGTTGTTGATGCTGACAGGTATAGGTTGGACTGTGCCGTTTGGGAGAGTGATGGGCACGACCGTGCTCATGCCGCGCTGCCCTGGGCTCTCATTGACATCGGTGATGGCCAATGAGAGAGGGGCAGAGACGGGAGTGCTGCCCGGGAGGGAGGGATCGCTGGCTGAAACGGAGACGGCGAAGGATGGCTTGGTCTCGAAGTTCAGCGTTGTGCCTGCCTTGAGGAAGAGGGCGGAGCCGATCACCTGGAAGCTGGCGGCATCAGCACCGGCGAGGGAGATCGCATTGGATCCGAGCTTGTCATCGGCGATGACGATGTCGGCGACTTTGATGGGACTGGCGGTGCTGGTGTTTTCCGCCAGGTACGAGGTGATATTGGCCAGCGTCAGGGCAGTGGGGGGCTCATTGAGGTCACGGACCGAGAACGTCAGTGCTCGCTCGAGGGAAAGCCCGCCTTGATCGGTGCTGCGGATGCGGAGGCTGTAGCTGCTGTTGGTTTCGAAATCAGGTGAGGCGTTGATGGTCAGCTGATTGCCGGTAATGGAGAAGGCGGCGTTGTCGGTGTCGCCTGCGCCAGAGACCAGGCTGTAGGTGAAGGTGTTGCTTGCATCGGGATCGCCGCTGCTGAGGGTGGCGACGACAGAGCCAGCAGCGATGTTTTCATTGGCGCTGGAGGCCGAGAGCGCCAGGGTGGTGGGCGGCTCGTTCACATCGCGGATTGTGAGGCTGTAGGTAGCAGTGACGGGAATGGAGCCGGGCAGACTGCTGTCGCTCACCGATACCGTCATGGCGTAGTCGGCCTTGGCCTCGTAGTTGAGGGCCACACCGGCCTTGAGGAAAAGCTCGGTGCCGTCGAGCTCAAAGGAGGCTGCATCAGCCCCTGACAGGCTGATGGAGTTGGTGCCGAGGCTGTCGTCAGTGATGACGATGTTGGCGACCTTGATTCGATCAGTCGTGCTGGTGTCTTCCGGCAGCGAGGAGGTGGTCACGTCGAGCTCCAGCTTGCTCGGCGCTGCATTGAATGTGAGCTGAGCTGTAAAGCTGGAGATGGCCTTGCCGTCACTGAATCCCAGCAGCAGCTGGGTGCTGGCCAGTTGGGCCTCGGTGAACGTGTCTGGAGCTGTTGCCTTCAGGGCAGTGCCGCTCGTGCTGATCCAGTCGGGACCACTGAGCTTGAGCAGTTGCAGGGCGTCGTTGTCGAGATCGCGGGCGAAGGTGCTCAGGTCCTGGATGACCCCAACGCCGGCCTTCAGGCTGATCACCACGGGCGTGGTGCTGAGCTGGGGTGCAGCGTTGATGGCCACATTGATGGTCTGCAGCTGTTGGCGCACCGCGGCCCAGTTGCCGGTGGGGGCCACGCCATCGATCAGCAGGTTGTCAACGCCTGGCTCGTAGTCAAGAATCTGCAGCGAGCCGGCGCTGCCTGGATCAGATGAATCGATCAGGAAGCTGTCCCGCTGCCGGTCCACCAGGGCCGTGAATGGGGCGAGGCCGAATGTGGTGGCACCGGCGAACAGTTGTCCGCCGATCACCCGATCGTTTGTTGCCCGTAGGAATAGCTGGTCGGCATCGAGTCCCCCCACCAGCTGATTGCCGCCCTGGCTGTCGATGTTGAAGAGCTCGTCGTCGCCAGCCGCGCCATCCACCAGGGAGCCGACTCCGGCGTAGATGCGGTCGGTGTTCTGGGAACCCAGCACCGACACATCGGCCAGTCGCACACCAGCCCGGGGCAGGGTGGCGAAGTTGGCCGGGTCGAGCAGCGTTTGGTCGCCGCTGGCGTCGACAGCCACGCCGATGTTCAGATCCAGTTCGCGCCAGTCCGGTTGCCAGGTGATCCGCGCTGTGGCCTCGGCCGCGACACTGAGGCTGAGGTTGGCGTCGGCAAAAACGGTTTCACTGGCCCACTGGACCTGTCCTGAGAGGGGATTCACCCCATTCAGGAACTGGAACGTGCCAACCGCCTGGTCCCTGCTCACGGTGAGATCAAGGAAGCCGCGGCGGTTGAGATCGGCGTAGGCCAGGCCGTTCACATAACCCCTGAACAGACCATCAAGGCCGTCCACGGCCGAATACTTGGCACGGATGTAGGCATCGGCGCCGGGCAGGTATTTCTCCAGCCCCGGTGAGGTAACCCCTGGGGTGGCGAATTCCACGCCAGCCACGGTGCCGGCCGGCTGGGTGCCGGCGGTCGCGGTGTCGAGCACACCGGCCCAGGCGTTGTGGGTGTCGCCGGCGAGGCTGATCAGCCGCTTGCCCAGGCTGAGGGCGCTCTGCAGGATCGTCTCCCGCTCCACCCCATAGCCGTCCCAGGCGTCGAGGTTGTAGGGGATCTTGCCCGCCTCGTTGAACAGGGCCCGCTCCGCTGCCGGCAGATCGGCAAAGGGCGTGCCGGTGGCGAGCTTCTGCAGCGGCGCCGCGTACTTGTCGAGCAATGCGGGGTTGCCTGGATTGAGCAGCAGCTCGGCTGGCACCGCCATCGACTGCATCAGCACCTGCTGGCCGAGCACCTGCCAGGCGGCGTTAGAACCAGCCAGCTGCTGTTGCAGCCAGGCCAGCTGGGTGTCACCGATCAGGTCGCGGCTGGGATCAGCCAAGGCCTGCTGCAGGGTGGGGTTGGTCAGTTGTTGATCCCTGGCGGTGAGCCGGGTTTCGAGCACGTGCAGGTCCAGCACGTCGCCGAAATTGAAGGAGCGGTAGCCCTGGCTGAGCGGTGAGAGGGCGGTGGCGCCATCGCTCGCCTGGCGCTGGTCGGGGTCGCGGATCGGCAGCCACTCGTAGTAGGCCTTGAGGGCGGCGTCGCGGCGCGTGAGCCAGTCGCCTTCTGTGGCGCTCTGGTGATTCTGGGCACCTCCGGCCCAGCTGTCGTTGGCGGTCTCGTGGTCGTCCCAGATGGCGATCAGCGGCGCCGCGGCACGCAGGGCCTGCAGGTTCTGATCGGTGTGGTACTGGGCATAGCGCTGGCGGTAGTCGTCGAGGCTGACGATCTCGCGGTTCGGCAGGAAGCCCCGATTCCCGGCGGCATTTTCGGCCTGCGGGTAGCCACTGGGTCCGTACTCGTAGATGTAATCGCCCAGATGCAGCAGTGCGTCGTAGGGGTTGACGGCATGAACCTCGGCGGCGCGGCCGTAGGCGGCGAACTGCTCGGCGGCGGGGAAGTTGGCACAGGAGAACACCGCCAGCCGCACCGGATCGCTACCTACTGGCAGGGTCTTGGTCTGCCCCACCGTCGACACCGCATCGCCGGCGCGGAAGCGGTAGTAGTAAGCCGTGTCTGCTGTGAGGCCCTCGGCCTCCACCTTCACGGTCCAGTCGCGGCCGGCGCTGGTGGTGAACACGCCGCTGCGCACCAGAGAACCGGTGCTGAAGTCGGCACTGGTGGCGATGTCCCACTGCACATCCACCAGACCGGCAAAGTCGGCCGGGGGGGTGATCCGCGTCCAGAGAATCACCGAGTCGGTGTAGGGATCCCCGGAAGCAACGCCATGGCTGAAGGTGAGCGCAGCCGGCGTGCTGCGGCCCAGATCGAGATCGAGCAGCAGGGGATCGTGGTCGGAGGTGCGGTAGGGATCGGCCGCGAAGAAATCGCGCACCGTTGCATTGCCGTTGCTGTTCGTGTCGCGGTTGTAATCGCGGAAAGCGCCTTCGGCGGCATTGATGCCCCAGTCGAGGGCAGCGGTGGCCTGGGGCACGAGTGAGGGCGAGATCAGCATGTGATCCAGGGCCCCGCTCATGTCCACCGGGGTGTAGAAGGCGTAGCTCGACGGCGGCTCGGCGGTGAAGCTGGGCAGGGCATTGCGATAACCCGCCGCTTCAAACACCTGGATTGGATCTTCCTTGGCGTAGGCGTTGAGGTCACCGAGCACCACCCAGTCGGCATCACCGCTGCCGGTGGGATCGCTCTTGATCCACTTCAGTAACTCGGCAGCAGCCGCTGTGCGGGTGGCGTTGAAGGCCGACTGGCCATCCTTTTGAACGAGATCGGCGCCCGTGGCCCCATCAGACCCCTTCGACTTGAGGTGGTTGACCACCACATTCACCGTTTCGCCGCTGGTCAGCTCCCGGAAGGTCTGGGCCAGGGCCGGGCGATTCTTCGGGGTGCCGCTGGCCAGAGGATCGGTGAACGCGGCTGCATCGAGAACGCGTGCCGCGCCGCTAGGGGTTACGGCCCGGTTGTTGTAGATCAGGCCCACCTTGATCGCATCGCTACCGATCAGGCCGGTGGGCACATAGCTGTAGGCGCGGCCCGAATCAGCTGGCAGGGCCGCATTGAGCCGATCCACGATGGTTTTCAGCGTGGCGTCGTCGGCGTCGTTTTCCAGCTCCATCAGGCCGATCACGTCGGACTGCAGTCCTTTGAGGGCCTCGGTGAGCTTGCTGAGCTGGCGCTCCAGTTCCTCTGCCGTGTTGGCGCCGCGGCTGTTGAGGGTGGTGAAGGTGTTGAGCACGTTGAAGCTGGCCAGCCGCAACTGGCCAACCGCGGGGGCGGCGGGTGCCTCAGGCCTGGGGTTTTTGCTGGCGAAGGCCAGCGGAGCGGTGGGGTGCAGCCGGTATTTGTAGAAGTCGTAGGCGAGGACCCCCTCCACAGCGGTGACCATGTCGCCGCGGCGCAGCAGCTGATCGCGCACGGGGGCAGCCGCCGTGGCGGCTGATGCAGGGCGGTAGCTGCTGTTGCTGCCGTCGTCGAGCACCAGCTCCCGCAGGGCGGTGGCCTGCTCGGCGGCATAGGCGGCCGCACCCGGCGCCATCACGTTGGTGGGCTGGACTGGCAAACCGCCCGCACTGAGTTCCACTTCGCCGAAGCGGAACTGGCCGTAGAGGCCATTCACGGAGAGGGTTTCGGGGAAGCGCACCCACATGCCCTCGTAGGGCTCGAGATCCAGCGCGGTACTGCGCTGGGCCAGCAGGTCGGGGATGTCGACGCGGCGGGTGTCCGCCAAACGCCCCCCGGCTTCCACCGTGAGGCCGCCCACGCTGGTGATCGCTGTCTGGCCAAAGCGCTCTCCCACCGTTCCGGTGACCAGCACGCGATCGCCGATCACCACGTTGGTGTTGCCGCCCGAGAGCGGATAGGCCACATAGAGGCCCTCGGAGCTGAGGGTGTTGGTGTCCCAGTCGGCCGATTCCTCCTGCAGGAAGAAGCCGCCCAGCTCGTCGCTGAGCTGGAAGTCGCCCACCACCACGGCCCGCAGGGTCACGCTCTGATTGAGGAGCGGGCTGCTGGCGCCGCTGCCCTGCACCGCCGAAATCAGGGTGATGCGGTCGTTGTCGAGCAGAGTGATCTGTGCCTTGGCGCCGGAGGCGGCAAGGGCGTAGCCCGCAGGAGCCGCCAGCTCGATCACCAGCGCTTCCGTGCCTTCGTCGAGGTCGTCGTCGCGCACTGCGATCGCCAGATCAACGCTGTTGCTCCCCGCCGGGATCTCCACCGAGGCGGGCAGGGGCGTGGTGAGGTCGTCGTTGCTGGCCAGGCCAGCTCCAGAACCCAGGCTGATCGGCACCGTGAGTGCATCAGTTGTGCTGCCGGTGCGGCTGATGCGCACGCTGGGGGAGCCGCCGGACTCGCTGGTCTGGTCCACGACCGCTGCAATGGCCACCTCAGGCTGGGCGGGCGCCTGGGCGTTGGTGATCGTCAGATCGTCGATCGCCAGGCCGTGGTCGTTGCCAGAGTCGTTGGTTTCAACCCAGCGCAGCCAGAGCGTGGCATCCGCAGCCCAGGGACTGCCAGTGAGGTCGAGCGTGCCGCCTCGGTTGGCCACCCTGCCGGCGTTGTTGCCATCCACGGCGGCCGCAGTGCCGGTGGCGACAGGAGACGCCCAGTTGAAGTTGCCGCCAGGAGCCGTCCAGGTGGCGACATCCCCAAAGCTGGCGCCGTAGCCGTATTGCAGCACCATCGTGTGGGCGGTGGTGTTGCCGCCGTTGCGCCATTGCTCACCGTTGAAGGAGAGGTTCAGGCTGGTGAAGGCACTGCCGCTGACGTTAGTGAGGGCCAGGGTGAACCAGCCGGCCACAGCGCCAGATGCAACGCTCGGTGCTGGAGCAGGCCCGGCAAAATAAGCACCTCCTGAACCCACACCCCCTAGGGCGCGCTCGCTGCTGCCGCTGCTGCCGTAACTCAGAAAAGTGCCACTGTTGCTCGTACCCGTATCGGCGTTGTAGCTGCTGATGGCTACGGGGGTGGCCGCAGGCTGACGGAACAGGTGCCAGCCCGGCAGGGTCACGTCGTTGGTCCAGGCATTGCCAGTGCCGGACGATGCCAATTCGTCGAAATTCTGGCTGTAGTTGCCGGTGAAAGAGACTGGCATGGTCCTGGGAAATCAACGGGCTGGTGGGCAGAACAAATGCTTGGCGGTCTCCTCAGTGGAGACGAAAAAAACCGGCCCCCTCAGCTGAGGGGACCGGCTGTGGTCGCGATCAGGCCAGGCCGGCGAAGCCGAAATTGAAGTTGGCCTGATTGTTGAGAGCTGAGGCGCTGAGGTTGGTGAAATGACCCACTTCAACCCCAGCCACCTTCAGCAGGGTGTCGGCACCCACCTGGCTGAAGCTGAGGTCGCTGAAGGACACACCCCGCAGGCCGACCTTGTCTTCACCGGCCTTGAAGTCCATCACGAACTGCTTGGCCGTAGGCAGGTCGCCAGGGCCACTCACCAGCCAGAACTGGTCGCGGCCGGCGCCACCGTTGAGGTAGTTGGTGCCGGCATCGCGAAGGATGGTGAACACGTCATTGCCATCGCCCCCGAGGGCCCGGTTACCCGAGCTGCCGATCACGAAGTCATCGTCGCCGCCAAGGCCGCTGAGGCGGTTGCCGTTGCCGGCGGTCGCCCTGATCTCGTCGCGGTCGCCGCCGCCGATGATTTCATCCCGGCTGCCGGCGTTGATGATGTTGGCACCGGAGCCGGCGAACACTATGTTGCGGAAACCGCTATTCACCGCGCTATCAATCTCATCATCGCCCTTGCCTGTGAAGATGGTATTAGCTTTGAAGGTGAGTTGTTCTGCGGGGTTTGGCTGAAGTAGTAAATCGTTCTCGGAGGTGAATGCCACAACGGGGCTCACCACCAAGTCTTGGGCGGCAATGAGGCGTTCTGCAGCAGTATCACCGCCGAGCAGAACGGCTTCCATGGCGTTGGCAACATGGGCCTGGTCGATCATGCCCGGAACACCATTGATGACCGTGCCATAGGCCTCAATGCCAGTGCTCACGAATTGCTCTACAGCCTCGCTGCCCTCGCCCTTGTAGTAGATCGGCACAGGGCGCTGGGTGTGGGTCCACCAGCCGTCACCGATGCCAGTGGTGCCGTCGTTGAGCTTGGTGGTGGTGCCCCAGAAGTGACCGACTTTCTCGGCATCACCGGTGACCCACTGACTCTTTCCGCTTAGTGTGAGGGTGGGAGTCAGGGTGGTGTCGTAGCCTTTGTTGACCCCAGTGGTCGCTTCGTTGTTGCCGGCCTTGCTGGCGAGGATTGACTCCGCAATCTCTTTGGGGAAATTGGGGAGCAGTGTCAGGTAATGGTCGTGGTCGGCCGTAACCATCACAAGGTTTTCGTCCCAGCCGCCATTCTTCTCAACCCAATTGGTCACTGTTTTTGTGACGTCGTTGAGGTCATGCAGGGTGCCCAGCATCAAGTCCATGTTGTCGGCATGGGCAGCCCAGTCGACATCCCCAACCTCAACCATCAGCCAGAAGCCATCTTTGTCCTTGCCAAGGGCTTCAAGGGCCTGGCCCGCGAGCTGGGCAACGGTGGGATTGGCCTTGAGTTCTGCGTCCAGGGCGGCACCGGTTAAGGCTGTGTTGCCGGGGTTGATATTGGAGTTGTTGGCATAGGCGCCAGTCCCGGTGGCTGAATAGTCGCTGTCTGCGGTTCTCCAGGGCAGGTTGCCGCCTTGGCCTTTGGCTCCAAAGATGCCCATCAAGTGGTCAGTCTCTGGATTGAAGCCATCTACGGCAGCCTCAAGGATTTCAAGGGCGCTCTTTTGTGCGTTGTCGCCGGTGTAGTTATCGGGGCGGCCAATGACCTCCCAGCCTTCTGCTGCGATGCTCGGGCCGAACGCAGTTGAGGTGACAATTGGTTTGCCGTTGTCATCGGTGCCAGTCACGACCTGTTGGCTAGCCTGGTAGCTGCCGTCCATCAGGCGTGTGAGCGTTGCAGAGTTCACATAGCTGCTACCTCCAGCGGGGTTTCCGCCCCCAAGCACAATCTGAGGCTGTGCATGAAAGAGGATCTCGTCGAGGATGTTGTCGGTGAGATCGAGAGGGTGGCCATCAACGCCAAATTTGCCGGCGTTGGAGGATTCCTGGTATTTATTGCGGTTGTTGACGTTAGCAACGGCTGCCGCTGGAGTCGCGTGGTTGATAGGTACGGAGGTCACCACACCACCAGATTTGCCCAGCTTTTGGGCTTCCGTTAGGATGGATTCGAATCCATGCTCATGAATATCAACGGAAATGGCACCGTTGTAGGTCTTGACGCCGCCATAAAGGGTTGATGCTGTGTTCGCCGAATCGGGGTAGTCTCCCTTGATGTATTCGGCGTCAAAGCCAGGTGATGTGTTGCCGCGATTGTTGTAATAGTCGGCATCCCATGGCAGATCTCCGCCCTTGGTGCTGTTCCAGTTTACATAGGTGAGATCGGGATCAAAGGCAAAGCCTTCGCGCAGGGGGGCATCGCCTGTATCGTGAGACCTGGTGTCGCCTTGCAGGGCGCTGTTATCAACGCTGCCGTCGATCTTGGTGGAGCCGGTGGTGGCGAGCTGGAATCCGCTGAATTCCTGATAGGGATTGCCTGTTCCCTTCCCGTCTGTGTAGTAGTCGTCGAGTGTGCGGTTGGCAAATAGGCTGCTGATCTCGCCTGTTGTTTTGCCTTTGCCAAGCAGCAGATCGATCTCTTTCTCGATCTGGCTGTAAATAGCGCTGGACCGGGACATCTCCCAGCCCATGCCATCTCCGATAATCAGGATGACGTTTTTGGCCATGGGTCTAGTGCGAGTTGCAGTTGATGATGGAAGCGCATTGTCCTCGGCATGGGAATTGCTCCGTTATGGCATCGGTGCAGCCGAGGCTTTGCAATGGTTGGATATGATCAGGCCAGGCCGGCGAAGTTGGCCTGATTGTTGAGAGCGGAGGCGCTGAGGTTGGTGAAATGACCCACTTCAACCCCAGCCACCTTCAGCAGGGTGTCGGCACCCACCTGGCTGAAGCTGAGGTCGCTGAAGGACACACCCCGCAGGCCGACCTTGTCTTCACCGGCCTTGAAGTCCATCACGAACTGCTTGGCCGTAGGCAGGTCGCCAGGGCCACTCACCAGCCAGAACTGGTCGCGGCCGGCGCCACCGTTGAGGTAGTTGGTGCCGGCATCGCGAAGGATGGTGAACACGTCATTGCCATCGCCCCCGAGGGCCCGGTTACCCGAGCTGCCGATCACGAAGTCATCGTCGCCGCCAAGGCCGCTGAGGCGGTTGCCGTTGCCGGCGGTGGCCCTGATCTCGTCGCGGTCGCCGCCGCCGATGATTTCATCCCGGCTGCCGGCGTTGATGATGTTGGCACCGGAGCCGGCGAAGATCGTGTTGTCGGCTCCACTGATGAGGGCGATGTCGATCAAGTCGCGGCCCGCGCCTGTGAAGAGAACATCGCCTTTGCCATTGAAGCCCTGGAGAGTGATGGCTTCGGAGGTGGTGTCATCATCTCCGGCGGTGCCAACTTTCACATCAATCACCTCATCGCTGCGCACCGTCAGGTTCTGGAGGCGCACATCCTGCGCAGCTGGTGTTTCCGCCTGGCTGTAGGCCGTGGCAGCAGTGCCGTGGTTGGCCTTCAGGTATTCCGCCAGGGCATCCTGCTCGGTGCCGTCGCCGGCAAAGCGGGCCGCACCCGTCAGAGCCGCATCAGCCTTAAACAGGTCAACCCGGTTTGCGGAGGCATCCTTGGGGAATGGATAGCTGTCGCCACCGCCGGCCAGGAAATTCAGGGTCACCATCCGGAAGGTCCGGGACGGATCCCCCACAAGAACACCGCCTCGCACCACCACATCCAGGTCGTTGCCCTGGCTGTCCTGAATGGCGAGGTTCACAATGCGGCTGCCGGCTGGCTTGGTTAGATCGAAGCTGAAGGCCATGCCGCTGACCTGGGGGAAGCGTCCCTGGTTTGGGTACGCAGCAACGCCATGCTCGAGGAGCTCCTTGAGCTTGGTGGCGTTGACGGTGACCAGCGACAGGCTGTTGTTGAAGCGCAGCGAGTTTTCGATATCGAGGGTGGAAACGCCGCCCTCGGGCTTGCCGGCTGTGGGATTGGCTTCAGTGGGCTCCTTCGCACCAGTGAGCACATCGATCGAGCCGATCTGGGAGCGGATCCCACCACCGTTCTTCAGCGACAACACGACCGTGGGGTCAATGCTGCGGGCGTAGGCCAGGTTGGCATCGGCCGTCAGGTTGCCGAGGTTGGTCTCCTGCCCGCGCACCAGGGCTCGCTCGCCTTCGAGATACACCGAGCTGTAGCCCCAGATCTGGCTTTCCTTGCTGTTGATCACCGCCTGCACCGCTTCGGTCAGGTCCTGAACGTTTTCGGCTTTGGTGCCTTCGGCGAAGGCGGTTGTGGTCAGCTGTTCCTCGGTGACATTCCAGGCCTTGGCAACGTTGGCGGCAGTGGCTGCATAGGCGCCACTCACCAGCGGATCCACGCTCGAGGGGATGATGCGGCCCTGGGCATCGAAATCCACCACCAGGCGACCCAGGTAGGTGTACTCGTTGTCGGTGTTGACGATCAGCGTGGTGCCGCCATCGGCAGCGGTGGCCACCAGGGGATAGGTATCGGCGAAATTGGCGGCATGGCCCGGGAAGGTCACGGCCTGGTCGCTGCTATCCCCCAGGCGGGTGTTTGAACCCGCGGAAAGAATGATGTCCACACCGCGCAGCAGCGGGGCCAGAGCCTTTTCGTTGCTGATCTGCTGCAGGTGGGCCATCAGGATCACCTTGTTCACCCCCTGGGAGGTGAGGTCGTCGATCACCGGTTGCAACTGACTGGCGAGCAGAGCCATGTCGTCGCGCTCGCTGCCGTCACCGGCGAAGCCCTTCACCTCAACGCCACCCGTGGAGCTGATCTGTTCAATGAGTTGGGTGGTGACACCCACCAGGCCGATCTTCTCGCCGTTCTTGGTGACCACGGCGGAGGGCACGATCTTGCCCTTCTGATCGGAAGCTTCCTCGAGCCCTGGTGCGGTGGTGGTATTGGTGAAGCGTGAACTCAGATCGGTGTCAGCGCTGAAATCGAGGTTGGCAGAGAGATAGGGGAACTGGGCTCCCACCCAGCCCGAGCCCGGCGTGAACGAATCACGGAACACCCGCGAGCCCAGATCGAATTCATGGTTGCCGATCGTTGAAGCTTCCACGCCGATCAGGTTGTGGATGGCGATGTCCACCGCGCCGATCGGGTGGTTGCTGCTGGCCGAAAGGTTGATGGTGGAGCCAGTCACCGCATTGAGCTCATCGCGCACGCTGATGTCGGTGCCACCGTTGAGGAAGGGGCTGGGGATGAAGTTGTCGCCACCAGCAAGAATCAAGGTATTGGCATAGGCGTTGTCGAAGCCATCCACCAAGCCCGCGAGGTAGGGAGCAGTCTGGGAAGCCAGCAGGCCGGCTTCTCCATCGGAAAGGTGCAGCAGCTGCAGGGTGTAGGGAATCGGGAAGTCGGCAACTGAAACCTTGTCGTTGCCTTCGCTGGAGGCGATCACGCTGCGGGCTGCATTGGTGGCCGTGGTGAGGAAGGTGATGCCCTCCACGCGCTGCGCACCAGGGAACCGAATGGGATCGACAGCCACCGGGGCATAGGGATTGGTGACATCGAAGATGGCCGCCATGCTCGTGGTGGTGCGCTCCAGTGCCACGAAGGCGTAGGTGCGGCCGTTAATGCTGAAGACCTCCACCATTTCAGGTTCAACGCCCTTGTCGTCTTCGCGGCTGTCGATCGGATAGAGCCCTTTGCTGTTGGCCAGTTCCTCAAGAGCCGCACCGGAATCAAACACCACGTTGCCCTTGGAATCGAAGATCCTCAGCGAACGGGAGCCCAGGGTATAGGCCTGATCTACGATGCCATCACCATCCAGATCGCCGGCGTTGGTGAGGATGGAGAGCTTCTTGGCATTGGTTGCTAACAGGCCTGCCTTCTGGGCATCGGTAGCACCGGCATTGGTGGCGGCGGTGAGTAAGGCCGAAACGCGAGCTGTCTCATCGGGATTGAGGAAGTCGTTGCGATCATCTCCTTCTCCGGCCGCCAGGATGAAGTTTTCGCCGTTGTAGGTGAAGGTGGCCAGGCCATCGGGCATCACCAGGCCGTATACATCGTGATTGGTGGCTGGCTTGTAACCACCACCATCACCACTGTCTTCGGTGTCAAGAGCAGGGTTGCTGAAGCTCACCACCGTGAAGGCGTTGCCATTGGCGCCTTCGGTGCCAAAGTCGTTGTCGTAGTTGATCACTACGGCACCGTCATCGCGCAGGGTGAGGCCTTCGGGTTTGTCGTAGCTGAGGCTGCCGCCCACCGACGGCAGGTTGAACAGCTCCACCTTGTTGACCAGCTTGATGCCGGCTGCTGCCAGGCGATCAGCGCTGGAGGCGGTGAAGGCCCCATCCACCATGGCGAGGCTATTGACGAGCAGCTCGGGGCTGGCCACGCCGATGGCATCCGCCCAGGTTGCTGTGCCTGTGCCTGCCTCCTTGGCGGTGGCCATCACAGCGAGCTCGCCGACTTCCACCTGGCTGGTGGGGGAGGCCACGGCCTTGTGGATCTGATCGGCGATCAGGAAATAGCTGAACTTGCTGGTGTCGTAGCCACTGACGCCGGTGAGGAAGCCGCTGATATCAACAATGCCGGAGGACTCTTCGTCCTGGGTGATGGCATTGGCACCAGAGAACAGGGCCGGGTTGTGCTGCGCCAGCTCAACGAGGCTGTCGGTGGAAGGGTTGTAACGCCAGATCTTGGCGAGGCGAGCGTTATTGCCGGGGTCTTCCTGGAGCAGGATCGAGCCGTCGTCGGCAACGGTCATGTTGTCGAGCATGACCTGGCCTTCGCTGCCATTGAGCAGCATCTTCACGGTGCCGCCGGCCTCAGGGTTGGCGGGATCGGTGAATTCCAGGGCCCAGAGGCGGCTGGCGCTGGTGGTGGTGGCGGTGGTGACGAAGTAGAAGGTCTTGCCGTCTTTGCTCCAGGCGCCATCCTCCGGACGGAGCCAGTTGGTGACACCAGCCGCAATGCTCTCGCTGTTGAGGGTGGCGCCGGTCTTGGCCTTCACATCGCCGAGGTTCACCAGCTCGAAACTGCCGACCCCACTGGTCAGGCCCAGGCCGGTGTCGTTCGGGCTGGCCAGGTTGCCAACTTCGGTGTTGGTGGTGCCAGCCGAGTTGACGCGCACGCCGTAGGTGGTGCCGCCCGCCAGGCCAGCCTGTTCCACGGCATTGCCACTGGCGGCCTTGTTGCCGACGTAGATGTAAACCTGGCCGTTGGTGATGGTGTCGTCGAGGCTGACAACAACGGTCTTGTTCTGCTCCAGTGGATTGGCAACAACGTTCTCGAAGGAGAGATTGCCGAGGCTGGGCACTTCATAGACCTTGCCCGCATCGATGCCGGTGAGCACGTGGGCGAAGGCACGGCCCTCAGCACCGGCTTCTTCTCCGGTGAGGAAGATGCGACCGTCGTAGCCTGTCGTGCCGTTGCGGAAGGCAGTAGCGGCGGCCAGGTCTGCGGAGCAGAAACGGCTGAAAGCGGTGGTGGTGCCGTTGCTCCAGGAAGCGCCGTCGGCGGCTGCGAGATAGAGATCGTTAGCGGATTGGAGGAAATCCTTGCCGCTGATCACGGAAAGGGTTGCCTTGTCGATCGTGAGATCGGAAACGTAAGCCCCTTTGGATCCATGGGCGCGGGAGTCGCCGAGGGTTTCGCGGATTTCATGGGCGACGAGTACCCGCAGGGTGCCATCGCCGTTGTCCATCACCCCGATGCCATCGGGGACGCCATTGAAGCGGTAGCCGTTGTTGCCCAGCTCACCGGCATCAATCAGCTCGCGGAACACGGCACGACCTTCCGTTCCCACGAGGAAGGTTTGTGCAGGTAGGGCGGTTTCCGGCACAATCTGCTGCTTCGCCTCAGCCTTGGCGGTGGCCATCACAGCGAGCTCGCCGACTTCCACCTGGCTGGTGGGGGAGGCCACGGCCTTGTGGATCTGATCGGCGATCAGGAAATAGCTGAACTTGCTGGTGTCGTAGCCACTGACGCCGGTGAGGAAGCCGCTGATATCAACAATGCCGGAGGACTCTTCGTCCTGGGTGATGGCATTGGCACCAGAGAACAGGGCCGGGTTGTGCTGCGCCAGCTCAACGAGGCTGTCGGTGGAAGGGTTGTAACGCCAGATCTTGGCGAGGCGAGCGTTATTGCCGGGGTCTTCCTGGAGCAGGATCGAGCCGTCGTCGGCAACGGTCATGTTGTCGAGCATGACCTGGCCTTCGCTGCCATTGAGCAGCATCTTCACGGTGCCGCCGGCCTCAGGGTTGGCGGGATCGGTGAATTCCAGGGCCCAGAGGCGGCTGGCGCTGGTGGTGGTGGCGGTGGTGACGAAGTAGAAGGTCTTGCCGTCTTTGCTCCAGGCGCCATCCTCCGGACGGAGCCAGTTGGTGACACCAGCCGCAATGCTCTCGCTGTTGAGGGTGGCGCCGGTCTTGGCCTTCACATCGCCGAGGTTCACCAGCTCGAAACTGCCGACCCCACTGGTCAGGCCCAGGCCGGTGTCGTTCGGGCTGGCCAGGTTGCCAACTTCGGTGTTGGTGGTGCCAGCCGAGTTGACGCGCACGCCGTAGGTGGTGCCGCCCGCCAGGCCAGCCTGTTCCACGGCATTGCCACTGGCGGCCTTGTTGCCGACGTAGATGTAAACCTGGCCGTTGGTGATGGTGTCGTCGAGGCTGACAACAACGGTCTTGTTCTGCTCCAGTGGATTGGCAACAACGTTCTCGAAGGAGAGATTGCCGAGGCTGGGCACTTCATAGACCTTGCCCGCATCGATGCCGGTGAGCACGTGGGCGAAGGCACGGCCCTCAGCACCGGCTTCTTCTCCGGTGAGGAAGATGCGACCGTCGTAGCCTGTCGTGCCGTTGCGGAAGGCAGTAGCGGCGGCCAGGTCTGCGGAGCAGAAACGGCTGAAAGCGGTGGTGGTGCCGTTGCTCCAGGAAGCGCCGTCGGCGGCTGCGAGATAGAGATCGTTAGCGGATTGGAGGAAATCCTTGCCGCTGATCACGGAAAGGGTTGCCTTGTCGATCGTGAGATCGGAAACGTAAGCCCCTTTGGATCCATGGGCGCGGGAGTCGCCGAGGGTTTCGCGGATTTCATGGGCGACGAGTACCCGCAGGGTGCCATCGCCGTTGTCCATCACCCCGATGCCATCGGGGACGCCATTGAAGCGGTAGCCGTTGTTGCCCAGCTCACCGGCATCAATCAGCTCGCGGAACACGGCACGACCTTCCGTTCCCACGAGGAAGGTTTGGGCGGGCAGGGCGGCCTCGCTCACCTGAGAGCCCAGGGTGAGGGGCAGGGTGTTGGTGGCCCCGCGCAGATCCACCTCGAAAACGCTCTTGAATCCATTGAGGGTGCGCGAGCTGTCGCGCTCCATCACCAGGAACACATCGCGGGCGGCGTCGTAGGTCACGTCGCCGATCTTGTCCTGGCCGGCGCGGCCGCTCAGCAGGTAGAGGTGCTCCTTCACGGGGGTGCCAGTGGCGGGATCAATCGCCAGAATCCGGGTGAGTTGTGAAGCGCTGCGCTCAGCAACCACGCCATCGCCGTTGCTGTCCACATCCATGGGGCTCTGCATGAATGCATACAGCAGGCCATCCTTGGAGTTGAAGGCCATGCCCTCGATGCCGCGGTTGCTCTGGCGGTTGCCATAAACGGCGGGCAGGCTGTCGATCGTTTCAGCGCCAATCACATCGCCGTGCTGGGCCTGCAGCTGAGCCTTCTGCCCAGCAGGGATGTAGCGCTGAATCAGTTTGCCTGTGCTGAAATCAAACAGGGCAATCTGGCCCCGGTATTCATCGCCAACAGCAAAAACCTTGCGTGCGGTACCACCGATTGTGGTGGTAAAGATGGAAATGGTTTCCGAATCGATCCCAAACGGGTCATAGGCCAGATTCTGATTGGCAGAATCAATGGGGATATCGTCTTTCCCTGGCAGCTGCGGCAGGCCGGTGAGCGGCGTGCCGTCGGCGCGCTTCAGGCCGATCTTGTCAAGCTCGCTGACAGCCCCGGTTTCCCGATCCATGCCCAGCTTGTACACGGTGGGCTGGAAGTCGGGATCCAGAAACTGGCGCTTCCCGCTTACCAGGGCCCCGTTGGGGCCTCGATCTGTGACCGAGTAGTAGATATCGAGGTTTGCGCCACTGACAGACTCAGTGCCTGCAAAGAACAGGCCTGAAAGACCACCAGCCTGGACACCGCCAGGCAGATTGTTGTTGCCGGGGGCGTACGACAGGGTGTAGGAGTGGTTCTTGGCGCTTGCAATGCCTCGATCCCAGTCCTTGATGCCTGCCGAGAAGATGGATGTGATCTCGGGGGTGGCGGTGCTGATATCCAGCACAGCAATGGCATTGTTCTCCTGCAGAGAGATGTAGGCCGTTTTCCCATCCGCAGTGATCGCGATGGCTTCCGGTTCGATGTCCTGAGCAACGGTGTTGGTGACGCCGCTCTTGCCGGTGATCCGAATGCCGCGGTTGATCAGCTCGGCCTTGCGGGCATTCCAGGCACTGAAATCGACGGTTTGAACATTGGCCTGGACCGGCGCTGCAGGGGTTGGCAGCAGGTAAGCCGCGGTATCGATCACGGAGATCGAACCGATCGGATCGATGGTGTAGGTGCTGTTGGGCTCACCCTCGTTGGTGACCAGCAGCTTGCGGCCATCAGCGCTGAACTTCACCATGTCGGGCAGGGCGCCCACGGTGACGGTGCTGATGTGAGTAGGCAGGGCCGGGTTACTCAGGTCGTAGAACTGAACAAATCCCGGATCTGTTTTGACCGTGTTCTGAACGGCAACGGCCAGCAGATTGCCGAAAACAGCGGCGCTCTGAAGCGTCTGGCTGCTGTCGGTGGGGGTTGCCTTGGCAACGATGGCCGGCTTGGCGGGATCCCGCAGGTCGCTCACCAGAATGGCGCCGGAGCCACCGCCAACCGTATACAGATATCCGCTCTTCGTGTTGTAGGCAGAGATTTCCGCGTTAGCGCTCAGTGCTGCCGCATCCAGTACGCCATTGCTGGCGACGACTGGGGTGACGGACGTGAAGGTGAGGGCCACTGGCTTAATGCCTGACTGGTTTCCAGAACCTATCGGTCCCAAATCTCCATCCGGTTAAGCCTGACTTAAGCCTCTGCTCGGCTGTGTTCTGCGCAGCCACTTGCCTGTGTTCTGCATATCAATCAGTCGCCCGATATGCGCCTGCTAGATATGCATATCCGTATCTTTGTCTTCCGTCTTGTTGTCGTCTGCCTCGTTCGCTGAGGAGGCGGTGGTGGGTGGATTTCCTGGGGGCGCTTTGGGGTGTGGCTTGCCGGTTTCGAATCGCGCGGCTCTTGAGGGGCAGTGCCCTCAGAGCCAATGCCAGGCGCTGAAGGCGGCCGCCTGGCCGCGAGGTTCCTGGCGGCCGTGGCCGTTCGGCTGCCAGAGGGTCCAGACGCGGGCACCGCTGATCTGGAAGCGGCGGCCCTGGCTGTCGACGCGGATGCCGCTGTAGTTGGCGATGGCCTGCTGGCGCTGCACGCTGGCCAGGGCACGGGCGCGGCCGGCGCGCTCGGCCGGCTCGGCGGTGAGGCGCGACGGCATGCCCACCAGCTCAGCCCAGGGGCGGCGCCATAGCTGCAGCGCGGCCCGGTTGGCATAGATCAGCCGCGGGCCGGGATCGCCCGAGGGGTCGGCGCCGTCGTGGGCGAGCACCACGGTGCCAGCCGCGAACAGCTCCTGGGCCAGCAGTTGGCCGTGGCTGGATCTGGGGCTGGATCTGGGGCTGACCGTGGCCGAGCTTGCTGCCGCGGCGGCAATCAGGGGCCGGCCGAAGGCGTGCTGGTGGCTGGAGCAGATCGTGGCTGCCAGCTCCAGGGCCTCAGAGGTGAGCCAGGGGCTCATGGCCTGTTGGCGCCGGGCTCGCCGCTGGCTTGCGGCTGGCTGCTGTTTGCGTTGCCGCTGTCCATGGCGGTGGCCATGGCCTGGGCGGCGGTGTGCTGGCCATGGCGGCGCAGCTGCTCGAGGAACAGGCGGTTGGCCTCGGGGAAGCGGGCGTCTTCGGCGAGGGGCAGCGGACCGGCCTCATCGAGGCCGGTATCGCCCTCCATGGCCGGGGTGATCACCACGAGGCCCGAATCGAGGGCCGCGTTGTACGCCCACCAGCGGCTCGGATCCTTGATGGCTGCGGGGGCCGGCGGCAGGGTGCCATCGGCGCTGGGCTGCGGCAGGCCCGCGGCTGGAGTGGCCTCCCGGGCCTTTCTGGCTAGCAGCTCGCGCCGCTGGATGGCCAGATCCGCCAGCAGCTGGGCGCGGCTGCGGCCCCGCATCTGGAACAGCACGAAGGGGTCTTCGCTGAAGCGCTCGCCCATCAGGTAGTAGACGGCGCTCACGTGCTTGCAGGGGTTGATCTTGTCGGGGCAGGTGCACTCGCTGCGCACCTCCTGCAGCTTGAAGGGGAACAGGCGCTTGCCGCTGGCGGCGAAGGCGCGCTCGATGTCCTGGGGCATCACGCCGGCCAGCAGCTGGGCCGACCAGCGGGCCTTCTGGCCGAGGGCTTCGAGCACGTAGCCCCAGTCGTCGTCGTTGAGCACATCGAGCCAGAGCTTCACCTTGTAGGGCTCCTCGCCGCTGCCCTGCACGCGGGCGTGCACGCGGCGCCCTTCGAAGCGGATCGAGAGCACGTTGCCCTCGCGGGCGTAGGCCCAGGCCCGCTCCAGCCGTTTCTTGAAGCGGTAGCCGTTGATCAGCTCCATCCACTGCTCCACCCACCAGGGCTGCTGGCCCAGGCCCTGGTCGCCCAGCTGGGTGGTGATGCCGTTGTTGGGGGTGGAGAGGCTCATGGGAACAGTCTGCCGGCTCGGGCGATGTGCTCCCGCAGGCCGGGGTGTTGCAGGGAGTCGACGTGGGTCACATCGAACAGGTAGGGGGTGGGCAGTTGATCGAGGGCCTCGCGCAGCTCGGCGCTGCAGTCGTCGGGGGCGCTGAAGGCCAGGTCGATGTCGGAGCCGCGCCTGTGGGTGCCCAGGGCACGGGAGCCGTAGAGCTTCACCCAGCGGATCTGGGGAAACCCTTGCAAGCACTGGCGGATTTCGGCCACGGTGCGCTCGGGCAGGCCATGGCTGGGGGGCGCTTGGCCGAGGCGCTTGGCGTGTTCGCGGGACTCTCCTGAATTCTGTACAGGCTGTACGGAATTGGGCCGGGGGCTTTGCGGTGGCGTTGGGGTCATGGTTGGGACTCCTGGCGGACCCGCTGTTGCCGCTGGTGCCAGCGGAGGTCTGCCGTCATGGGGTCAGTCTGCCGACCTTCCGCGCCGTCGCCAGGCTGGGGGCATTCGCCAGGAGTGCCATGGCCCGGGAGCAGCAGCGGCTGGCCGCCAACGTGGCCGGCCCCTTCTATGTGGACCGGAGCTGCATCGACTGCGGCACCTGCTGGCAGTTCGATCCGGCCCACTTCGCCCCGACCGGTGACACGTCGCACGTGCAGCGCCAACCCCAGGGGGACGCCGAGACCCGCCAGGCGCTGCTGGCGCTGCAGGCCTGCCCGGTGGCGGCGATCGGCACCAGCCGCGAGCTGCTGGCGTACACCCCCGCCGATGGTTTCCCCGCCCTGGTGGAATCCAGGCCCGAGGGGGATGTGTATTACTGCGGCTGGGCGTCGCGCAAGAGCTTCGGGGCGAGCAGCTGGCTGATCGTGCGCCGCCGCGCCGATGGCAGCGCCGACAACGTACTGATCGACTCGCCCCGCTGGAGCGGAGCACTGGCCCGCCAGATCGCGGCCCTGGGCGGCATCCAGCGGATCCTGCTCAGCCACCGCGACGACGTGGCCGACCACGCCGCCTGGGCCCGCCAGTTCGGCTGCGAGCGCTGGATCCACGCGGCCGATGCCAGCGCGGCGCCGGAGGTGGAGCACCAGCTGCAGGGAACTGAGCCCGTGGCGCTGGATGCCGACCTGCAGCTGATCCCCACCCCGGGCCACACGCCGGGCTCTCTGGTGGTGCTGTTCGCCGCCCAGGTGCTGTTCAGCGGCGACCACCTCTGGTGGGGCGTGGATCCGCCGGGCGTGGTGGCCTCGCGCCGCTACTGCTGGTGGAACTGGGAGGAGCAGCTGGGCTCGGTGGAGAAATTGCTGGATCTGGATGTGCGCTGGCTGCTGCCCGGGCATGGACGGCGCATGGCCTTCGGTGCGGGGGAGTGGCGGGGGGAGTTGGAGAGGACGTTGGCGGGGGCGCGTTGATGTAGTTGGGGGCACCTGGTGTTCACGGGTCCGCTGAACAGCCTGGAGGCGTGAGTGGCCTGCTTCAGAGTGGTTGCCGGTGCTGGGTTTTGGGGCTGTTGGCTGGTGGCTTTGGGATGGTTAGGCTGCGCGCGATGGCCTGCGGAAGGGCTTATGCGGGTCCGCCCATTAACAAGTTAGGCTTCTGAGCTTGAGGGTCAGTCTTCGTCAATCCACAGGATCACTCTTATGGCACAAGACAAGTACTTCTTGGCTCGCGATCTTGCAAGAGAGGCGCTGACGGCGCTCCTAGTAGACGGCAAAACCAAGGCGTCTGGCCGAGAAATGCTTGATTGGGTTCGTACCAACAAGCCCGAGGACGTCCAGGAAGTCGAACGGAGTTGGTCATCCTTTTTGACCACGATGGTTTCTGACGCTGAGTCTTCGGTCACCCGGGAACCCAATCAGTACGGATTCATGCTGCGTCAAGCAGATCCAGAGCCACAAGTTGAACCACAATTGCAAGCAATTACCACTGATCCAACGCAAGTCGTCAAACGAGTTCAGAGGGAGAAACGGCTATATTCACTATTGGTTGAATGGCTGCGATCCTGGGGCTACCAGGCTGAGGATACATCACAGAGGAAGAAGGGTGGCCCTTGGGGAAACCCAGACATAGTTGGCATCCGTACTCACGAAGGCTTGGGTGGCTCACTTCATCTGGAACTGGCCTCAATCGAAGCAAAGATTTCAGAGTATGATTGGCGTAGACTCTTCTTTGAAGCAGTTTCGCACAAGCGGTTTGCAGACCGTGCGTACTTCTCGTTTGCTTTTGGAACAAATCAGCCAACCATAGCTAAGTTGCCGGAACTAGATATGCTTCGCGAATACGGCGAGAAGTATCGCGTTGGCATCCTTGTGGTCTTTATGGAACCCGGACTCCATCAGAAGCTTGTCTCTTCTCAAGAAGAGGAGATACCGGAGATTTCGCTGGATATGGTTCGTGTTGAGGAGGTGTGGCCTGCGGTGTATGAGCCAGTTCCTCTATCAATGAGAGAGCGGTTCCTCCGTGAGGTTCTTGAGATTGGGGATTTGAAGGGACTTCACACTTACGGCGATTGAATCTGCAGCGAATGAGGCCTAACATCAAGATTCAGCGGACGGGAGCAGATATCCCTTCCTCTACTACGTAAAACCCTGCCCGCCGCTGATCTTGGCGTTATACACACCTTGCAGCCCTCTCCATTCAGCCGTAGGATGTCCACAGAAATTCATTAATGATTGAGAACATGAACCCAATGGAGAGTTTAAATGCTGCTTGAGAAAAGCGTTTCAAGTATTTCTGACTTCCTTGCAGCCCTATCAGAGCTCTCAGGAATAAATGCCAGTAATGATGCGGTCTGGTTTAGAGGGCACAGCAAGGAGAGCTACAAGCTACTGCCCTCTTTAGCACGCAATCCAGACAACATGGCACTAGAGGCTGTGCTGTTAAAGCGTTTTAAGCAGAATGCATACCCTTTTAGACAGAGCCCTCCCCAAGATGAATGGGAGTGGCTATTCCTCATGCAACATTATGGCGTTCCAACGCGTTTACTCGATTGGACCGAGAGCCCGCTAGTTGCATTGTACTTTGCTTGTACTAGCAACGATGCTAATGATGGTGATGTATGGGCGCTTCTGCCAGCGAAGTATAATTACGAGATTCCACGCCTAAGGCCTAACGTGTCTACGGATATCCCTTGCTTTGGGATTGAGACGTTTCTCGATGACTATAGACCCGATAAGATAGCGTTAGAGGCAGTGACCCATAGGCAACCCATAGCAGCCATTGCGCACAGGCAGAATGAGAGAATCATGGCTCAGCTTGGTGTATTTACAGTAATGCATAGAGATATGCGTCCACTTGAGGAGTTCGCTGAAGACTATCTCGCAAGGTTTCGCATTCCCTCTGCCGCCAAGACCACACTTCGTCAAGAACTTAATGCACTTCGATTTACAAAGATGACGTTATTTCCAGAGCTAACCAGTGTAGCCGAGATCACTAAGGAGCTCCTCCAGTGAAAGACTTCAGACTTGGAACAATTCCCAGCAGCTCAATCCTTCATGTTTATTCATTGCGCTCTAGCATATGGTTCGACCCTCCATACCAGAGAATGAGCGACATATGGCCTCTGGATAAGCGCCAACTTCTGATCGATTCGATTATCAATGGCTTTGACATTCCAAAACTCTATTTTCACGAATTCTATCCCGCACGAGAAGTCGATGGAGTCAAGTATAAGTATGCAATTGTGGACGGCAAACAGAGACTGGAGAGCATATTCTCATTTATCGAAGGAAAGTTTGCCCTTGATCCCGAAATAGAGCTTATTGATGATCCAGGTGTCAGACCAGGAAGCCTGACTTACGCCGAACTTGCAACTCAGTATCCAGATCTGAAGACCCGCTTTGATGGTTTTGTTCTCCCTATTATATCCATACTGACAGAAGATACAGAGCTTATCGAAGATATGTTTTCGCGCCTAAACGAGGCAGTCCCACTCAATGCTGCAGAGAAGAGGAACGCACTAGGCGGACCGCTTCCGTCTGTTATACGTGATATTTGCCGGAATGCATTCTTTTCCCACAAACTACCATTTACCAATAGAAGATTTCGCCACTATGACCTTGCGACGAAGTTCTTGTATATCACACATAAAGAAGCCCTAGTAGACACAAAAAAGATTCATCTAGATGATTTTGTTAAATCCTTCAGAAACACTGAAGTGAATGACGCAATCGAGGAGATAAAAAGAAAGACTTTAGCAGTGCTTAGTGTATTTGGAGCCACCTTTGTTGATGGCGATGCGCTCTTGCGATCTGTTGGCTCGGTAACCCTTTATTTTTATCTTTTCTTTGAAGCTCAAGCGAATGGGTGGCTTGATCAATTGGCTCGATCAGATTTCTTGCGGTTTGAGGAGCTACGCAGGCAAAATCGCGAAGATGCAGAGCGCGAACTGACTTCACCTGTTTACCATTTACTCGAGTATGATCGTTTAACTCAGACTCCTAATGATGCTGTGGCCTTGCGCTATAGGTATTCTGTTCTTAGGCAATACATAGGCCCAGCTGAAGGAAGACCTGAGATCCCGTCAGACGAATGACTTGCGATGAAACGGTGTATAACATGGCCATGCACCTGACCCGCCTCCGTACAAGTACTTTCTCCCGGCGGGTAATTTCCCTCAGCCTCTCTGCGAGCAGGTGATGGCCAGCGTTCGAGGGATCGAGCCACGGCGATCAGTCCCTGAGCCTCATGGCTGGGATTTAGACAAGCATTCAACTTGTTCCTTGGTATATGCCTGAATTCAAGGAGTAATTCCTAGCGAATCGTGCAAA